>ERZ857984.368-NODE-368-length-57915-cov-108.930522_pt1 | contig 57915 bp, 46 predicted proteins | sample MGYA00519914_ERZ857984 | MGnify/ENA primary metagenome ERZ857984 (study PRJEB31778, sample SAMEA3449417) | human gut metagenome | biome: human gut; feature: human-associated habitat; material: faeces | place: United Kingdom | collected 2010/2012 ...
TAGTCATACTTATACTACTAGTGATACTAGTAGTATAGGAATTAGTGAGGCTTCAGAACTTGCTCCACAAGTTCTTCGGATTAGCATTACTAGCCTAGCTCGTCATGATGATAATCTTGATAGTATTCGTCATGACGAAACTAATTGAGATATAACTAGTGTTGACGGATATTATTGCTGGTAAATTAAAAGGTATTGCTCGTATTATTAACGATAGTCTTGATAGTCATGATTATAATGTAGTTACTGATGATAATTCTACTAATGAAATTAATGATGATGGAATCCTATAACATCGCGCAATAGTCCTCGCGTGCGTGTGCATGCGCGCGTTCCTTGGAACAAAAATTATATATACGTAGTATATATAATTAAGTGGTTATTACACGTGCGTGCGTACATTAGTGTTATAGTTGCATTTATGCTACGTATAACTGTTATTCCACAATCGGAACGTAGTTCAGTTGTGGCTAAGGATAATGGAGGCAAACTTGCCGATATTATCCGCTACCACTAACAACTCATCTTGTTTAACAAGATGATGTTGGTATGACTAATGTGAATGGTGCTGATATTGATATTAATCATGGAGATTTACTCCTATAACATTTTGTTATACTGATATTGGTCATGGAGATTTACTCCCATAACAAAAAGTTATAGAGGTGAAGTTAGAGATGAAGTTAGAGGTGACGAGAGGTGACGAGAGGTATTGAATGTGGAGAAAGAGGATATGGAGATGAAAGTGGACATTGTAGAGTTCGTGGAGAATGAGATGGTGGAGTTGGATGTGGCTCAAATAGGGTCAAATTGAGGTTGAAGTGGAGTTGAGAGTGAATTTGGTAGTGGTTAATGTGGAGATGAGTGTGGAGATGATGATGCTAAAAAAATTAATTTTGCTGGTATTCTTCATCCTCCTCTTCATCCTTCTCTTCATCCTATTCCTAATCAATCTAAACCTATTGTTCCACTTCTCTCATTCTCGTTCATTATAACCTTTAGTTATATCTTCATAATCATTAGTTATAACCTCTAGTTATATCATCGTTGTTAGTATTAGTTCCAACTCTTTCTCCTTCTCCAACTCCTTCTCCTTCTCTTTCTCTCCTATAACTTCTCGTTATACTATCATAATCTCTAGTTCCAGCATTATAACCTCTAGTTATACTCTCTATAACTTTTCATTATAACCTCTAGTTATATCACTATCAGTTTCAGTCATAGCATCATCATTATCATCTCATTGACGTTCGTCATGACGATTAGTCATACAATCGTTATTAAGACTAGCTCTAACAGTATTATCAAGTCTAATAAGACTATTAGTCATAATGACTAATAGCATTAGTTCTAGTTAATAATAGCACTATTAATACTATCAGTATTATAATGACTATTAATACTAGTCATGCTAATATTACTGGTGGTATTATTAATGATATTCTTAATATTCTTGATATTACTGATTCTCTTTATACTAATGATACTCTTGATACTATTGATATTTATTATACTCGTGGCAAGTTAATTCCTATTGCTATAACTATTCTAGTTATTTTAATATAGCTATTGATTATTAGTTAGAATTATAGTATAAATAAATTATAATATATTTGGAGTATTATATTTAATTATTATATTTGTCGTGTTGTTCAGTAGAGTAATATTGCTACTGATAATAATATTAATCTTAAACTTATAAGTGTTATGGTAAATTTTGATAATGTTACTAGTAGTGTTCAATCTAAGCCTAGAAAGAAAACTATGGCTGAAAGTTTAGAAGAAGCTAAACAAGAAGGTAAACTTGTTGTTCCTGAAGAAGATACACAAGTTAATGCTATTGTTAGTAGTGAAACTATTCAGCCTAAGAATAAAGCTAGGAAGAAGAAACAAAGTAAAATTCGTAAACAGGAAGAACAAACTAATGCTGTTAGTCAAGCTAATGGAGATAATGATTTTAAAGATGCTAAGACTGATAAACGTGGTGTTCCTGTTGGAATTAATGTTCCTCAGCATATTCTTGATGTAGTTTGTATTGTTAAATTCAATGCTGCATTTAGACGCCATACTTCTCTTAATATTCTTCATACTCTTGAAGATGATGAAAGAATATGTAATTCTAAAGGTGCTTATGTTGACTTCTTATGGAATAAGTTTAGAGTTACTGCTGATGGTGGACTTCGTAGAGAATATAGATATACAGATGATTTATTCATTGATGCTTTAGTTAAGGCTCATGCTGATGTTGCTAGTGATAGTCAGCGAGTTATTAGTATTATGATTGATACTGAAACTGAACTTCATAAAAAGAATAAAGATTCTGAAGTTAGCTAAGTTTGTAGTATAGACTCCCCGTAGAGGATGGATAGTGCTGTTGAGCTTATTAAAGCTAATTCTCACATTCTTGCCATTTTTATCCATTTTGTTTATTTGGTTTGTTATAGTTAACACGTTGATGATAATCATCCTCTACTCGGAGTTTATTTTATATATAAAGATATGGAAAGAACTGATATTTATTTTGTTGAAGATGATACATATTTCAATAATAATGTTGAAGGTGTTGAAATTCATGCAGAATGTCTAAGTCAAGATTTTGACGATATTGCTTGGGAACCAATAGTTGATGATAGTCCTATTGTTGACCCTGAAAATGATGTTTTTGGTTATTATGATTAAATAAATAAAATTATGGAAAATATTAATATTAAAGTTATTCTTGATGAAGTTTTTGGTAAATCTTGTGATAGTATTACTTGTGATACCTGTAAATATAAAGAAGATTGCGAACTTATTAATAAATTCATTAATGATATTGAAGATAAAGGTTTATCTCCAGACCAATATGTTAGAGGTTTAACTTTATTTGTACATGTTCTTAAAGAACAAAAATATATTAATGAGTTTGGTAAAACTCAAGAAGATATTATTAAACTTGCTACTGAAAATGGATTTGAACTTGATTGGCTTATTAATCGTTGGTATAGTATAATTGAAGATAAAGATATTCTTAAACCCATTATTGCTGTTTTTCCTAAATATGCTAAAGATATGATTATTAATATTGTTGAAGCTAATACTAAAATTAATAATTTAATTGCTCAACATATTATTGATACTTCTAATGCAGAATATAAGGAAATGATTAAAATGATTAATCAATCTGTTGATAATAAACAAGAGAATAAGTTTAAGAATTTTAGCGATGATGAAATTTATGCTGAACTTAAACGTAGAAAAGCAAATAAATCTGCTAAATAATCCCACATAATTTTGATTGTATTTCTAATACTACTGTCTGCGAAGATAGTAGTATTATTTCACTTGCTGATGATGGAGGAATTGAACTCCGAAACTATGATATTATTATTATCCGTTTTAATTTCTAAAATTGTAGGTTTTGTAATAGTACGGTCTGTGAAGATAGTGCTATTAATATTTATCATAGTCCAAGTGTTATATGTCATATTTTGATTTGGTGTTAATGATGTTATTATTGATTGTGAAATTAGTAATAACAATGTCTGTGTCAAACATTTCGTTTTATATGATTTTGTATTTGTAGTTTTGCCTAGCATTGTCTGTGAAGATAGTGCTAGGCTTTTTAGTATGTATATTATTAACTTTAAATATATAATTAAAATGGATAATTATGATTCTTTTATTTTTGATGGTCTATTAGATAGATACATTGAAGAACAAGCTAAGTTTAAAAAAGGACAAGTAGTTTATATGGAATATACTTATCAATATCATAATCAAACTAAGCTTGGTATTTGTGTTGGCATTGTAACTGGCGTTGGGGTTACTAAAGTTGAACGTACAATAGGTAATAATAAATATATTGATTATCCTATTGTATATACTGTTACTCACGCTAAAGGTGTAAGTTATAATGTTAGTGAATGTAAACTTGGTTCTGTTGCTGAACATATTCTTAAAGAACGTCTTAAACGTGTTGGTAATAATAATGAACAGAATAATGAGGCTGCTACAAATGACTAGCTATTTACGTTCATGATACATTCACAGATACGTTTCTTTTGCCCTTTGTTGAATTTTCATATATAATCTGATTAATCTATCACGATTAATATTGAGTTCAATATAGGGCAAAAGAACTAGCTAATAAATGTTAAACTAAAAATTTAATACAGTTTTGTTATGAATTATATTGCTTATAAACAAATTGATGGTACTATTACATCTGGATTTAAAGTTAAACTTTATGATACAGTTACTTTGAATACTGGCTATTGGAAAGATAAACTTGCTATTGTTCTATATATTAATGAAGATAAAAAACAAATTAAAGCTCGTATTATTGAATGTGGTATGAACTTAACTCTTAAAGTTAAAGATGTTCAATTTGTTAATCATAATAATAGAACTGCTGCTCGTTCTTATATTGATTTATGTAATAAACTATCTAAAACCTTTCGTGATAAATATACTGATAAATATTATATAAAAGATAATTGGTTTACTGATAAGTTTATTATTAATGATATAACTGCTGATACTATTGCCAAAGGTATTGGTCAATATATTACTAATACTGATAGTGATAGATATTCTGTTAGTGCTATTATGTGGCTTAGTGATATTAAAGATTATATAGATGCTTTACTTAAATATGGTGATTTTGATTTTGTTGCTAAAGCATTTAAAATATATAATATTACTGATACTAGATTTGAACTTATTCGTAAACTTTACATTATTCCTATGATTGAAGATGCTATTGGATATATTCTTGGAGTTTGTGTTGGATGTATTTTATTTCTTATTTATGAAGAATTTAATCTATATAAAAAGATTAAACGAATTAATATAGATATTAATAAACTTCAAATTAAAGATATAGAATTTCATCGTAATATTGAATTTATTATTAATGATAGTGAATATAATAAAGAAGTTCTTGAACATTTTAGTGATAAACTTAATAAACTTAATGATAGTATTAAAGCGAAAGTTGATGACTAGCTTGCTTCCATCCTCTACGGGGGGTCGCCACGGAGCGTAGCGTAGTGGCTCTACTAATCTAACTATTATTGAATTTATTATAGTTTTAACTATTAAATATAATTGTTTTATTAATCTTTAAAAATGTAAAGTACTTATGAAAAAGTATGATGAAGTTTCTGTTGTTCGTCAACTTAATAATGTTGGCGCTGTTATTGGAATCAATCCTGCTAGTAAAGTTATTAAAGTAGCTAAGAATAGTTCTATTGGTAATGGAACTAGTGGTAAGATTGATTTTCTTACTCATTATTGCGGTTATTATCTTGAATATGTTGATGTTGTTCAACAACAAAAAGAACGTGATGAAGAGATTGCTGCTAAGAAAGCTGCTAAAAAGGCTGCTCGTAAAGCTAAGTTTGCAGAGAATAATACTTTTAAAGGTATTACTCGTGCTGTTGATAAACGTATGCGTACTATTAAAAGAAAGTAGTATGATATGGTTAGCTTTAAATTCTCATTTGGAGTTGTAGGTAAATCCAAAGAGAAAGGAATAGTCAATAAATATGTTATTATAGTTGCTAAATGTGAAGGTATTATTAGATATATTGATGGTACTTATAAAGTAGAATACAATGGCAAACTATATAGCATTACAGGTGAAAGTTACAGAACTAAAGGAAAGAAAGTTGTTTATGCTCGTCGATTAGATGAATATAATCATAGAATTAAAATTATAAGAGATAGTGAAAATAGAAAAACTGTTGATACTAGATTTTATATTCCTTTTGCTGCTGGGCTTATAGCTAAAGGTAAAATTGTTAAAATGCCTTTTGCTAAGGAATTGTTTCATATTACTACATGTTATAATCGTAGTGATAGTGAATCTACTATTTTAGCTTTTCAAGAATGGAAAGAATATGAAGATAAAGTTAAAAATAATCTTATTGATGTAAACAACGAATTGTAATGATTGGTAATCTTAATATTGCTAATAGTAATAGAAAAGATACTAACATTAAGTTTACTAAAGACCAAGAAATAGCTGTGTATGAACTTATTGAGTTTCTTGCACAGCCTTGGGATGATAAGAAATATATTAATGCTCTTTGTGGTGCTGGAGGTACAGGTAAGACATTTGTTATTAAATATGTTATTAATAATTGCAAATGGTCTGGTGGTGTTATAGGCTGTGCTGCTCCTACACATAAAGCTTGTAGAGTTCTTAGTAATTCTATTGATGGAAAAGAAGTTAATACAATTCAATCATTGTTTGGTTTTAGACTTGATGTTAATATTGAAAATTTTGACCCTGAAAATCCTGCCTTTAATCCTGTTGGAAAAGATAAACTAAATGGTCTTAAAGTTTTAATTATTGATGAAGCTTCTATGCTTAATGCTAAACTTGTTAAGTATATTAGTAATAAATGTAAGAAGCTTCAAATTAAAGTTATAATGCTCGGTAAAACTATTGCTGAGTTTAAATTCTTCTAATTGCTGGAAACTCGTGAAGATAATAATGCTACAACATAAGATGAAAATCTAAGTGTGAACGCTAGAAAAACTATTATTATATGACAATCAGCAGCCAAGACTACTCATTATGTTGTGAAACATGATAATAGTAAGGTTCATCGACTATCTCGTAAGAGAGTAGATTTTATTTAAAAATCGAAACGGAGAAAGTTGTATATTATCAATTTTATCCATATCTCTATAATATAATTTTAAATTTTAAAGATATGGTAAGTTTTAAATTTCGTACTAGTAAAACAGTTAATTTTGCTACTGATGTTCCTAGTAAACATGGTTTTCATTTAAATGATTTAAATCGCATTTGTGTTTATCTTCATTATTATGATAATGAAATTAATCCATTTTATGTTGGTCAAGGTTCAATTAATAGAGCTTTTAGTTTTAGTAGAAGAAATAAACTTTGGAAAGAAAAAGTTATAGATATTACTAAAGTTAAAGTAAATATTTTTAAGATAGATATTACTATTGAGGAAAGTATTAAAATTGAAAAAGAACTTATTGATAAATATAAACGAATAGAAAATGGAGGATGTTTAGTTAATGGTAATGATGGAGATACTTGTATAGGTAAATGTAATTCTGAAAATTATTTTTATAATAAATATTTATTTGGAGAAAATAATGGTAATTATGGAAATAAATATGAATTTAATAGTTTATCTATTCCTATATTGCAAATAGATATTTTAGGTAATATTGTTAGAGAATGGTCTTCTGCTACTGAAGCTTCTGAAAAAGGTAATTTTCATGCTGGGCCTATTGCTGCATGTTGTAAAGGAAAACGACATATTCATAATGGATATCAATGGATTTATAAGAAAGATTATAATCCTAATAAAAATTATGAATATATTTCCGGTAAAACTAATAATAAAATATATATAGCTATAAGTGTTGCAAATATAGATAGAAAACCTGTTAATATTAAAATTCTTTATGGAGCAGAAGATTTAAGAATAAATGGTTTTACTCCCAAAAATGTTAGTCAAGTTATAACTGGTGCTAAAAAATCTCATGCTGGTTATATTTTTCTTGATTTTTTTAAACTTCCTAAAGAAGAAAAAGAAAAATATATTAATTTAATTGATATTACAACTAAGATATAGTCAGGCTTATAATGAAAGTTATAAGATTATGGATAGTTTTCAACTTCTACCTGTTAATGAGAAAACTAGTCAAGCTTTTCTTATTGCTAGTAATACTTATTATCTTAAAGAAGTTGTACGACAAGGAGATAATAATCCTATTAGTAAACTTCTTGAACTTCTTCGAGAAGATATAGATAATAAGAATGGATGGAGATTTCTTGATTATATATATAAAAATAGACAAGATTATAATGAAGAAATTAAAGGATTTTATGTTTGTGGTCAAACTGAATTTTCTGATTTAATTGATACTTGTTTTAATGATGAAGAATATACTAAAAATATTGATTTGTATCGTACTATAGCTTATACTAATAGTCGTGTTGCACAATGGAATAACTATGTAAGACATATGATTATTCAAGATGCTGATAAAAGTCTTATTACTCGTAATGATTTAATAATGAGTTATACTACTGTTGTTAATGTTTTTAATGATATTATTATAAACAATAGTGAAGAATATATTGTTAAAGATATTGTTGATACAATAGATAATGATTATGAGTTTAAAGGATTTCTTATTAAGTTTCAAGCTATTTATGGTGGTGCTATAACTCAACCTTTATTTGTTATTGACCATTATGATAACTATACATTTCAGATGTATTATAAGAAGTTGACTAGTCTTATTAATGATGCTAAAAAAGCTAGTAGTTCTGAACGTGGAAGTAAATGGAAACAGTATTTTGATTTTAAACGTAAATATCTTATTGCTTCTAATATTACGAATAGTAATGGTAAGATTTTATTTAGTAGAGATTTAGATTATGGTTTTGCAATTACTTCTCATAGAGCACAAGGTTCTACTTATAAAAATGTATTTGTAGATATTAATAATATGATTTATGATAAATATGGTCATCCTTATACTAATAGAGATGAAATGCTTCGTAGATTGTATGTTGCTTGTTCTCGCGCTAGTAATCAATTAGTATTATCTTATGGCAAGTAAAACTGTTGACGAATATCCTGATTGTGAAAGATGTCCAAATAGTATATTTAATACAGGTAAATATATACAAGGTGGTAGAGGAAGTATTCATGGAGATATTGTTTTCCTATTTCCTAGAGGTGATAGAAATTATTGTGAAGATTATCAGTTATTTACTGATATTGGTAATCTTTATGATGAATATTCTGGACGTAATAACATTGAAGATGTATATATGACTTATAGTATTAAATGTGCTTGTTCTAATAATTATAATACATATCTTACTGCTATTGATAAATGTCGTAATATTCTATGGAAAGAATTAGCTAGAATTAATTATAAGTATCTATTTATATTTGGTGATGCTTATCGTAGTATTAGTGATAATCCAATTCCTAGATTTATGGCTACTGGCGGTAAATATGTATTTAGTAATTATTCGCCTCTTGTTAAATTTAAAGATGATAATCTTTATCATATATTTAAACAGCGTTTTGCTGATGATATTAATTGGGTTAATCAAAATAGAAATAACTATGGATTAAATTATATAAATGATTAATTGTATAGCTTATGATGTTGAAGTTTTAAGAAATTTCTTTTCTGTTACTTTTGTTAGTATTAATAGTTATCTTAAAGTATTTAAAGATTGTGTTAATGCTGATAATAAAGCTATTCCTTTAGTTCAAAAACTATCTGTTAAAGAAATTAAATCTCGTCTTGAAACTGTTGAAAAACATAGTTTTTATATAACAGATAAAGATGATAGTCAATTACTTTCTATGATAGGTTATATTAATAAAACTAGATGTTATAAGGATTCTAATGGAAATATTATTCGTACTGACTTGTATGGATTTAATAATTTCAATTATGATAATCTTATGATTGCTGCTTTACTTAGTTTTTATATGCGTACGAATAGTACGAAAGAACTTATTAATAAGTTATATGAAACTAGTAAAACTATTATTTCTAGTCAAGATGATAAAGATAAATTTAAAATTGATTTTTATCTTAATAGTCTTAGAAAATATAAACTACCATTTACAGGTGTTGATGTAATGCGTATATTTGCTCTTAATAAAGCAAGTGTAGTTGTAGATAGTAAAACTGGTGAACGTAAACCTGTTCCTAAAGGTTTAAAACAAACTTCAATTAATCTTCAATGGTATGAACTTCTAGAATATGAACTTCCTGATATTAATGAAAAAGAAGCTGAACTATACGATGAAATTCCTAATCTTAGATGTATGAGTATTAGTCAGCTTAATAAGCTAGTAGATAAATGGGATAGATTTATTCTTGATGAATATATCGAACCTATGATGTATTATAATCTTAATGATGTTTTCATTGTAGCTGAAATAGTTCGTCTTTATCCAGAAGAAATTAAATCTCGTTATGCTATTAGTAAAGCATATGATGTTGATGTTCTTAATTCTAGTCGTAGTAAAACTGCTGATATTCTTTTTGAGAAATTTTATAGTAAGTTTAGTGGTCTTGCTCCCGAACAATGGAAAGGTAAGAAAACTGAAAGAACTGCTATGAGTTTTAAAAAAGTTATTTTTCCTTTTATTAAATTCAAAACTAAACCTATGCAAGACTTTCTTGATGAATGTCTTAAAACTACTATTTATAGAGTTAATAAAGATGCGTTTAGTAAAGAAGTTAAAATTGGAAATGTAACTTATACTGTTGCAACTGGAGGTTTACATAGTCAAGATAATCCTGTTGAACTTTGGAGTAGTGGAAGAGAATTATTTCCATCCTCTACGGGGGGTCAACACGATGTTCTTAATGACGATGATTATGTTTATATTCATGCTGATATTAATAGTATGTATCCTAGTATTATTGCCGCTCATAAAGTAGCTCCAGCTCATCTTGATACTAATGCTTTTTGTAATCTTATTGGTTGGCTTAAAAATAAGAGAGTTGAAGTTAAACACAGTGATGAAGATACTGTTGACGGAATTGATAAAGATACTTTAGCTTTAGTTTTAAAGATTGTTATTAATTCTGTTTATGGTAAACTTGGATTTGAAAACGGTAATCTTTATGATAGATTAGCTGTACTTAAAACTACTATTAATGGGCAATTAATGATGCTAATGTTGGTTGAGGAATTAGAGTTACACAATATTCATGTGTTAAGTGCTAATACAGATGGTATTGTTATTAAACTTTATAAACGAGATATTGATGTTTATAATCGTATTAAAGATGAGTGGGAACAAACTACTAAACTTAAGTTTGATACTGATTATTATCATTGTCTTGTTAGTAGAGATATAAATAATTATCTTAGCCAATTTAGAGTTATTAAAAATGGTGTTCATAAACTTAAGCTTGAATCTAAAGGTGCTCTTAATCCTATGATGTATTCTCTAGATTTAACTAAAGGTTATTCTATGCCTATTGTTGCTCAAGCTATTGAAAACTATTTTCTTAAGAATAAACCTGTAATGGATACTCTTCAAGAAGCTACTAATATTCTTGATTTTTGTCTTACTCAAAATGTAGGTAAACAATTTCATGTAGAAGAAACTAAGATTGAAAATGGACAAGTTACTCATGTTATTTGTCAAAGATATGTTAGGTTTTATGTTTCTAATAGAGGTTATATTATTGAGAAAGTTCATAACGATAATGGTTCTCGTAGTAGAATGGCAGCTGGTTCTGTTGTGACAGTTATTAATAGTCTTGATGATAAAGATATTTCTCTTAGAGATATTAATTTTAAATTTTATTATCAAGAAGCTATGAAGATTATTAATCCTATCAAACTTAAAATTTCTCCTAAAGGTAAAGGTAAAAGTAAAATTAAAAAATATAGTGGTATGTATAATCCTATTTTTAATGAAGATGATTTTGGATGAGAAATATAGTTGAAGAAACTTATGATAGACTAATTAATAAATGGGGTTCTAAAGAATATAAAGGTATTGGAACTATTAATTGTGTTCCACCTGTTGATTATTGTGAAATTATAAGTAGAATTATTAGTCTTATGAGAAATAAGAATGATAATATTAAAATACTTATTGTTACAGATAATTGGAAAAGAAGAACTGAAATTGTTGATGGTCTTAAAAATCATAATATAAATATAGATACTATTAATATTCTTACTCATACTTATGTTAATAGTAGATATAATTATAATTATGATATTTCTATTGTTGTTGGAGTTAATGAATGGAATCTTTCTTGTAATACAGTTTTTAATCATGCTAGATTTAAACTTATGATTATAACTAAAGATACTATTGATACTGCCAAACTAAAAGAAATTTATACTAATATTCCTCCTATTAATGATAATATAAGTTCTAGTGGTATTAATGCTATGCGGGCTTTACTCCCCGTAGAGGAACACAGAGAGCCAATTTTGTTTGTTAATCAAGATGATATTACTAATTATGATAAATATACTGAGTTTATTACTCAAACTATTCAAGTATTTGGTAATCTTGATAATATTAAATGTGCTCGAAATGGTACTCAAGATGGACGTAGTGCTATTCAATATATTACAGAAATAGCTGAATATAATGGATGGAGTGCTGATATGGATATGACTAATCCTTTTAGTAAACAAATTGATGAATGTTATAATCCTCTTGTTCTTACTGAACGAGTTAAGACTTTTTATAATATTGTTCGTGAACGTATGCTTATATGTTCTGATAATGTTTGTAAGCTAGAAAGAATAGTTGAAATTATTAAAGATAATCCTGATAAACGATTTCTTATTATTAGTAAGAGAGGTGAATATGCTGCTACTGTAACTAAATATATTAATGATAAATTAGGTGAAATTTGTGGTGATTATCATGATAAAATTGAGGATAAAGTTCTAGTTGATGATAATGGTATTCCTGTTTTGTACAAGTCTGGAAGCAAGAAAGGGACTGCTCGTATAATCAAATCTAAGGCTATTTCCACGCTGAATTTGAAGTCTTTTAATGACGGCTTATTAAGAGTATTATCTATAAAAAATAATTCAACTGACAGCCTAGAAACAAGCGTAGACGAATGGATTTTAACCTCACCTTTATGTGATACAATAGATGAACTTATTTATCGTTATAATAATGTTAATTGTAGTCAATCAAAACTTAAAGTACATAAACTTTATATAGCTGGTACTATTGAGGAAGCAAGTCTTAAAAAGGAAAAGTTATCAGTTAACCATGAAGTTATACAGAATGTTAATTCTGATATTAGTGCTCAAAATTTTGATGATGTTATTTGCTAGTATAAATATAATAGTTACATTTGTTGTGTAATCAAAATCGCTCTTTGATAGAATGGACGAAGATAAAGAAGTTAAAGTTAATGATACTACTGTTGCTGTTAGTAATAGTGGTATTAAAAAACAACATGGTGTTCAACATTCTGTTGCTCCATATCAGTTTAATTATATGAGTGAAGCTGAAATTGCAAGTCTTGAAGTATTTATCAAACGTGTTATGCGTAGTGATAAATGTGGTATTAAGTCTGTTGAAGATGGTCTTGCTATTGCAATGAGAGCTAAAGACCTTAGACTTCCATTTTCTACTTGCATTGAACATATTCATGTAGTTCAAGGTAAAACAGGTGTTGATGTTCACATTATTAAGGCATTACTTGTCAAAGGCAGCGTGAGTTGGGAAAAAGTAGATAATTATCGCGCTCTGTACGAATATACAGATGGCTTTAATGCTTATGATGAAGATAAACTTCCATCTGACTGTATTAAGTGTCTTACTCCCAAAGAGGCACAAACTAAAAATGCAGAAGATAAAGACCATGAACATATATATGTTTATCCTGTTAAATACTATAAAGATTATAATGGTAATGTATATAAGGAATATCAACTTAATGGTAAGTTTGAAATAGCTACTAATACTACTGAAGCTAAACAAATTGCTTCTACTGGTAAAGTTCCTGTTTATAGAATACCTGCTATTCCTATTGATTATATTACTAGTTATCGTTTTTATCGTAAAATTGGAGAACGTAATATGGTTGCTACTGGTGAGTTTACTTATAAAGATGCTATTGTTGCTGGATGTTTTGAAAAAGATACTTATAAGAAATATCCTAAAATAATGATAAGTCATAGAGCATTTGTTTATGGTGCTCGTGAAATTGCTAATGATTTAATTATGGGCTGTTTAAGCACAGAAGAATTAAAGACTATGCAAGGTATTGATTTGAGTAATGAAGATATTATTGATATTACTGAAATTCAATAACATAAACAAACTAGAGAAATTATTATTAAACAAAACAGTCGTATGACTGATATTATTCACTTTTTAAATAATTATAATTATGAAAGACTTTAAGAAAGGTTTGAGTTTTGGTATGGGTATTGTTAATGCTGGTCAAAGAGCAGTTAGTGAAGAACCTGAATTGGTAGTTGTTTCTACCCCTGGTAGTTTCCGTATGACTGCCCAAGTTTCTAAAGCTCTCGGCATTGCTAATGGTGAATATGTAATGTTCATTAATAACTGTGCAAATATTGATAATGCTATTATCAATAAAGTACCCGAAGTTGTTGCTTTCTGTGAAGAACAAGGTTTGGATATTGAATCTCCCGAAGCTGCTATGGCTGTTCATGCTGAATTTGATATTTGGGCTTTGGCTAAAGGTATTGCTGAATTAGATAAGAATGGTAATCCTTGCACTACTCGTGTTCGTATGACTAAGAATGATAAAATTAAGTATGTTAATACTTATTTCCAAGAAACTCTTGAAGGTGCTTTATCTTCTTCTAATGAAGAACTTAAAGCTGCTCTTGGTCGTGAAGGTATTACCGAAGATGAACAGAAAGAACTTTTGGTTAGCTGTATTCAAGGTGATGAAGTTGTTAAAGTTAAAGGTTCTAAATGTGCTAATACTGCTGCTTTGTCTGGTATTGGTGTAACTCTTAACTTTACTGATTCTAATGTTTGGAAACAGTTAAAATCTAATATGACTGATGAAGAAGCTACTTCTAAGAATCGTGTTTATACAGTAGATATTGATAACTTGCAAGAAGCTGTTGTTAATAACGGTCATAAAGATGTTGTTGTTAAGATTGCAATGCTTACCGAATATAAAGATGAAGACCCTATTCGTATCGGTAAGAAAGCTGAAAAAGAAGAAACTGCTGAATAATCAAATCTTCGTCCTAGAAATATAGTATCTTGAACATAGAGCTGTACTGTTAGTATTTCTAATGGTGCAGCTCTTATTTTATCTAATAATTCTTTTAATTACTTTAATTATGTCGACAGAAAAAGAAATTAAGAATGAAGCTGCTGTTGCAGCAAGTGCTGAACAAACTGCTAATGCAGAAACACAAACTCCTAAAAAACGTAGAGGTAGAGGTATTAATAACGATTTACGTGATGTAACTCGTAAAAAGTTTGATGAACGTACTGATTGTAATAAAGCTAATGGCTTGTTTATTGGTCATCTTGAAGATGTTAAAGTTGATTGGGCTACACTGAAAGATGATGTTCAAGGTATGCCTTCATTTGCTGGTATGAGTATTCCTTATCTTACATTTACTTTTGCTAGTAATCATGAAAATATCAATGAACGTCGTTATGTAACTCAACGTCTTCTTCCTGCTGAAAGTAATGTTGAAACTATTCCCGGTAGTAAAGGTGCTTGGAAAGTTGATAACATTTTCCGCTTTATGAAACATATATATAATGTATTTGTTCTTAAAGGTCGTGATTTAACAGAAGAGGAAATTGATGCTCTTACTTTGCCTTTTGAAGATTTTGATGAAAATATGCAGTATGTACCTGTTGAGGCTGAAGAAGTTATAGCTGGTTATAAGACTGTATTTGAAAATTATGTTAAGTTACTTAACAATAATGGTAAACCTGTTTATAATGATGCTAAAGGTAAACCTATTACTATTTGGATGAAGCTTCTTCGTTTCGTTAAGAATGATGGTAAATGGCGTGCTGTTGTTGGAAGTAAATCTTCATTTGGTGATTTAGGATTTCCTACATTTATCAATGATGGAGTTATTGAACTTTATAAAGAACAATCTGCTCCTAGTTTGCATATTGACCCTTATAAAGAAAGTATTGTTTATCAGAAATCTGCTGAACAAGCTAAACAGCCAAATGTTGCTATGCCCGGTGTAGGTGTAATGCCTGGTGTTCAAACTGCTGCTCCTATGAATCCTGTTGGTGGATTTAATGGCGGTGGAGATTTTAGTCCATTTGGTGGTGGTAATGATGCTGCTGGTGCTTTTGTTAATCCAACAGAAGATTTACCATTTTAAAAAATTAAAGTTAGTTAAATAGTTGTATGTAAGAGGATTGGGTACTATTTTAGTACCTAATCCTCTTTTTTTATATGTTCACGATAAAGGTCAAATTAGAAATATTATGAAAAGAAATATTAGTAATACTATTTTAACTAAAGATTATATTTTCTCTAAAGTTAGTCAAATTACTGTTTTTAGTACTTATACTGGAATTAGTGTTGAAGATATACAACATTGTATAAATACAGGAGAATTTATATCTAGTCCTTTTCGTGAAGATACTCATCCTAGTTTTGGTTTTAGGTATGATAATAGGAATAAACTTAAAGGAAGAGATTTTGCTGGATATTGGTGGGGAGATTGTATAGATGCTGCTGCAACTGTACTCTCTGAAATTGTTCATAAGCAAATTGATATTTCTATTAAAAGTCAATTTCTATTTGTTCTTAAACATATTGCTTATACTTTTAGAAATATTATTTATGGACAAGATAAAGATGAAAACAACGATTATAATATTGTTAGGGCTATTAGTAATGTACGTAATCATAAACCTATTATTGAACTTGTTACTCGTCCGTGGAATAATTTAGATGCTAAGTATTGGGGACAATTTGGTATTAATCTTAATTTTCTTAATACTCATTTTGTTTATCCTGTTGACCAATTTTATATTAATCGTTCAACTAATCCTATTCCTAAATATTTTTATGATAAAAATAAAACAGATTTATGTTATGGTTACGTTCTTGGGCAAGATAAAAGAGGAATAGTTAATGTTAAACTGTATTTTCCAAATAGAAATAAGAAAACTGAAGTTAAGTTTATAACTAATAGTAATACTATTGAGGGAGTTATTAATCTTGAATTAGATAATTATGACGTTATTATTATAACTAAATCTACTAAAGATAGATTAAGTCTTGAATGTTATCTAAAGAGTATTAATCATTCCATCCTCTACGGGGGGTCTACCCTTGAATCTAAAACTATTGGTGTTGTTAATATTCCACATGAAACTTATAAACTTCGTCAAATTGAATATGATTGGCTTCGTAGTAAACTTAATCGGAATGGTTTTCTTATTAGCCTTATGGATAATGATAGAACTGGTCTTATGGAAGCTGTGATTCTTAAGAATGATTATGATATTATACCTATTATTATTCCTAAAGAACTTGGTGTTAAAGATTTTGCAGAATTGAGAAGTAGTTATTCTACAAATGTTATTAATGAACTAACTCAACAAGTTATTAAATATATAGAAGAGAATTATGGAGAAGAAACTGAATTTACTTGGGATACGGAAGAAAGTAATACTTTGCCATACTAAAAGTTTAGCTGGTGTTACATATATGGTTATGCGTCCAATTACTGAAGAGGATGAACAAAATCTTGATAAATTTGAATATCTTGATATAGATAATAAACGTATTGATAAAAAAGATATTTATTGTTATGGAGAAATTAATCTATCTTCTAATGATGACGTTGAATATATCAAAAAGTTTAGCTTACTTGATACTGATAATGGTGGAACTATTCATAGTAATTTTAATTATCAAGAAGGTTATGCTCTTATTGAAGGAATAGCTAAAACTTATCCTACATTTGATGTTGTTGAATGGTTTAAATATAATCATTGTCTTATAGGTAAACCAACTCGTATTATTATTTATAAATGTAAGAAAGAAAATCTATGATAATAAAAGGATATGAAGAAAAGCTAGATGATAGAGATATTAGATATATTAATTATGTTATTGATAAATCTACAATGGCTGATGCAATTGAATCTTATATTAAAGATTTAGATTGTACTACTATTTATTCTGATGGTTCTCGTCCTAGACAAACTATTAATTATGGTTATCGTATTACTCTTTCTAGTATTGAATATATTCTTGATAAACTTTATCTTGTTCTAGAACATCATCCAGAAAAAGCTCAAAGTTATATTGATTATCGTAATACTATTATTAAAAGAATTATTGATATACATGAAAAAAATCTTGATTTCGAGAGAAGAAACCCAATACGATATTATAGTAAAAAACCAAGGAAACGCACTAGAAGTGCTAGCAGAGTTAATCAATCAAAAGATGTCTTTACAGGTAAGCCCATTGATGTTAGCACCGGTATTGCAAAGGCTATTAAGCCTAAAAAGGAAACGATTACTCAGCGTAAAGCTAAACTTCTAGGTGATAAAGCTGTTAGTTTTGCATTTAATGGTTTAAAAATAAATGAACATAATGAATAAACTTTATCGTAGAAATAATAATGGTGTGCCTACTGTTTGGTGGGCTGAACTTAACAGTGGTACTAATAGTATCACTGTTTTTTATGGTCTTGTTCGAGGTAATATTCGTAAAGAAGTTTATGCTGTTACTCAAAAAGATGGTCAAAAAGAACTTGAAAGTAGATATAATGATAAGATTAAACAAGGATATACATATCTTAATGAACTTTGTGATATGCAGGGTTTACCCCCCGTGGAGGATGGAGATAATGATACTCTATTTAATTTTCTAAATACTTATTTACCTAAAGATCTTAGTAATGGAAACAGTAATCTTCTACTTCCAATGCTTGCTAAAACGTATAATGGTAATGTTTGGAAAAAAGTCAGTTGTATGTATGGTCAGTATAAGATTAATGGTCTACGTTGTATTGTTACTGCTTATACTCAAAATGATATGTTTAAACCTGTTAGGCTTCGTTTCCAAAGTCGTGAAGGTCTTACTTGGTATACTCTTGACTATCTTGAAGATTATCTGCTTGCTACTATTAATACAAATATTATCGACGATATGATTAATGGATTTGCAGCACTTGATGGTGAAGTTTATCTTCCCGGTTATACTGTTAATCAAATTAATCATTTTGTTAAAGATGCTAATTGTGTTGAAAATAAACTTCTTCAGTTTTGGTGTTATGATATTATGATGGAAGGTAATCAAACTTATAGAAATGCATATCGTTATCATATTAAAATGCCTACTCGCTTTAATAGTATTAAAGAACATTATAATAATAAAGAACGATTGATTATTCTTCCTAACGAATATATTACTAATGATAATGAAGCTATTGACGCTAGAAATCATTTTATTAATCTAGGATTTGAAGGTCTTATACTTCGTAATGCTAAAACTGATTATCAATATGGTAGACGTAGAGCTAATTATATGGAGAAGTTTAAAGATGCTGCTGAGGGAGATTTTATAATTCTTGATATTTATAAAGAAAAGAAACGTGATTTACCTATTCTTCTTTGTAAAAATGATATTAATAATGAAAAGTTTGAAACTCGTTTAAGCACTAGTCATATTGTTCAGCAAGAAGTTTTATTTGATTCTCAATCTTATATTGGTAGAACTGTTCATATAGAATATGGCGAACGAAGTGGTGTTTCTAGAGTTCCGTTTCATATTAAAACTGTTGTTATAAATGGAGATACTAGATTATAATGTAATTAAGAATAATAGTTTTGATAGAACTAAATCTTATTTTAGTTGTTATTATAAATCTATTATTCTATTTACTGATTATGATGCTAAAAGTTATAATTTTGCTGTTAGATATAATGATATAACTAAAAGTAATGAACTTTATGTGATTTTGTATAATGATAATAGAATTAATAATAGTGTTCCTATTATTCGAGATGCTAATACTGGATTTAAGTTATATATTCCTAATAGAGTTATTAGACTTCTCGATACAAGATTGCGTAATGCTTTTGTTGTGTCTAAAGATGATTTTAATATTAATGTTAAATTTGTAGAAGAACGTAATGGTTTTTGTATTATTTATCATATAGATATTGAATAAGGTGAAGCCTAGTACATAAGATAGTGTGCTAGGCTTTTCTGTTTGTTAGAGGTCTAAAACTATACAGAACACGCTCGTAGACATGATTCTTTTTGCCTGTATTCGATTTTATATATCAGAATGATTAATCTATCACGATAAGATTTGCGTGTCATGTTGAGCCTTAAAATGCGTCATTCTCACTATGATATTTAACATTAAATTCAGCATCATTATTACTAGTAAATTCCTATTATATTTTTATATTTGTCTTGATAAACAAAAACAAATTACTATGAGTATTAATAAAGTTTCTATTGTTGGTATTAAAGGATTCAAAGGAAGTGGTAAAGATACAGTTGCTTCTATGATTAGTTATATCCTTCATGATGGTATTATGAAAGCTAATTATAATACTTGGCTTCTTTATCATAAAAATGATTTTATCGAAAATGATGAAATAATTATTCATTTTGCTGATAAACTTAAAGATGATATATCTGAATTTTGTAATATTGACCGTAAACTTCTAGATAGACAAGATGTTAAAGAAGAAAATTATTATAATTTTAAAACTGGTATTGTTTCTACTAATATTAAAGATGCTACTTATGTTGTGGATAAATGTAATGATGCTATATTAAAATATAATGACTTATCCTCATATCTTGTTTTATATAATAATAATGTTAGTATTAAAATTAGAGTTCTTCTTCAATATTATGGTACTAACATTATTAGAAATCATTTTTGGAGAGAAGCTTTTATTCGTTATACTATGAATAAAGCATTTGATATAAGAAATAGTAAAGGACAATGTATTATAGCTGATGCTAGATTTGATAATGATGAATGTAAAGCTATCAGAGATTGTGGAGGGATGATAATTAGAGTAGATAGAAAATCTAATAATGATAATCATAACAGTCACGAAAGTGAACAAATAACAATTAATAAAGATGATTATGTTATTGATAATACTGGTACTCTTGTTGGTCTTTTCTATAAAGTTCTTAAATTTGTAACTGATTATATGGTATGAAATTACACCCTATTTTTGGTATAAATGCTCTTGCTAGAGTTTGTTTGTGTTGTGGTAAAGTTATTGGTTATACTCCACTTGGAAATTCTGTTGAAGAAGATGCTAGTAAGAGTAAACAAATAGCTGAGGCTATTGTATGTAAAGAATGTATAGATAAGCTTGATAGTGAAACTTGCTTTATAGCTTGTGACATGGATAAAGATAATTATATAACTGCTACTTATGATACTTTATGGATTAGAAATAAAGGTCTTAAAGAGTTTTTTAAAGAGCTTGATTCTATACAGCCTATTAATATTATACCTAAAGAACATTTTTATAGTATATTTGGAAATGTAGTTAAAGATTTTTATAATAATCAAGAAGATGAAAATAATTGAACCTAAAGTTGAACTTTGGCAACAAGGAGGTGATTCTAAAGCTCATGTTGCTAGATGCGCAAGAGTTTGTTATGGTAGAGAAACAGGTAATGATCAAGCTACTATTAAAAGACTTATAGATAGTGAACATTGGAGTATGTTTCGTCATGAAACTTATTATATAATAGCTAACGATAGTGATAAAACTTTAGAAACTATTGTTATTAATTATGCTAATACTATTGGTTTTAGTTATCATTATGAAAAACATGTTTATTATATAACTGTTAATGGTAATTGGGTTTTAGACCATAAAACACAATTTGGTTATCTATCTAAATATATTGTTCCTATTGAAGATTTTTGTAATACTGAAATAGGATTTCATATGATGAGATATACTTTTTGTGTTGATACACAAATTAGTACTTCTCGTGAATTAAACCGCGTTAGTCCTAACAGTATTGCTGAAAAATCAACTAGATATGTTTATGAAGATGGAAGTATTTGTAGACCTCATTGGATGACTGATGAAGAAGTAGATTATTTAAATAATGAACCTATTTTTGAAGAATGGTGCAATTCTCATAAAAAAGCATCTATTTATAGAAATAGTTGTAATGATTCTTTTAATAAATATAAACTTCTTGTAGATATTGGTATGCATCGTCAAGATGCTCGTGGAGTTCTTCCTTTTGATACTGCTACTAGATGTGTCTATACATATTCCGTAAAAGAATGGCGTCATATTATTGATTTACGTTATTATGGTACTACTGGTACTCCTCATCGTAATTGTATTATTATAGCTGGTATGATTAGAAATAATTTAATGGAACTTGGATATGACTTCAGAGATTGATAAACTTAAACACTTTCATGTTGAAAATTATAGTGGTACTAATTTCACTGATGATTTAATCTGCTTATAATGTATCTAAACGTAGAAAATAATGGCAAATATTTATAACATTACTACTGAACTTGAGGATATATTTCTTGAGTTAGAAAAAAATGGAGGTGAATTAACTCCTGAACTTGAAGAACGTCTTGCTATTACACAAGATAATCTTAAATCTAAACTTGATGGTTATCGTAAAGCATATACTATACTTAATCTTGAAGCTGAATCTTGTAAAAAAGAAGAGCAACGATTAGCTGTTCTTCGTAAAACTAAAGAAAACAATGCTAAAAGACTTAAAGGAGTTATGCTTGATGCTGTTATTGCTTATGGAGATTTAGGTAAGTCTGGTAATAAAGTTATTAATTTAGTTGATAGTAAACTCTATACTAAGAACAGTAAATGTGTTGAGATTGATGAAAATCTTAATCAAATATTTATTGATTTAGTTCTTGAACATTTACAATCTCTTTGGGATAATGATATGATTGATAGTAATTTCTCATTTAGTAGAGATGTTCTTCTTGAACAAATTAATAATAAATTTACTGAAAGATATCCTGAACAATCTGCTAGACTTAGAGAAGAAACTGGAGGTTATTTTACTCTTGATGATTTAGATTGTATTAAAGTTAAATTTGAGATTGAAAAACCTGTTGGTGATTTAGCTAATAAAATTAATTTTGATTTACTTAATACTTTCTTTAATCATCAACATGAAATGACTAGAAGCAGCAGTGTTAATAAAACTACTATGAAGAATATTCTTAATGATGGTAAAGATATTAGTATAGCTAAACTTGTTGAAAATACTAGTCTTATTATTAAATAATTTGGTTATACTCCCCGTAGAGGACAGAATTAAGTTCATCCTCCACGGGGAGTCAACACTACTAATCTTGCTAATTATGGAACTAGAAGAAAAAGTAAAAGAATTAATAAAATGGTATATGGATACTTATGGTGTTAATAAAGACCAAGCTGTTAGAGATATTGAAAGTGTTGTGTTACGTATAAGTCATAAATAATATGTATAAAGTAAAAGGTAAACCTTGGGCTTATTCTGGTGCTATTGATGTATCAGATTGTGCTACTGCTAAAGAAGTTATGCTTAAAGCTGGACTTAATTTTAATGTAGCTAAATGTGAACTAGTTGGTAAAATGCCTATTAAACTTACTGGAACTGATGAAGAACTTGACCGAATTATTAAAGAACAAAAAGAAGGCGCTCATGTTTTTGGTACTGACATTTATCGTAAGTGTGATAACGCATTTGCTACCTATCGTACTGATTATAATATTCCTTTAGGTGTTGTTAAAAGTAAATATACTATTGTACAAAACAATGATGCTTTTAATTTCTTTGATGGTGCTATTGGTAAAAATTCTGCTATTTGGCAAACTGCTGGATTTTGGGGAAATGGTGAAAGAATATTTGTAAGTGCTAAACTTCCTAATAATATTCTTGTTAAAGGTGACCCTGTTGAAAATTATCTAGTATTTACTAATACTCATGATGGTAGTGGTGGAGTTAAGATTTTATTTACTCCTATTAGAGTTATTTGTCAAAATACTCTTAATGCTGCTATTCGTACTAGTAGTAATTATGTTAGTTTTCGACATACAACTAGTGTTCATAATAAGATTTCTGTTGCACAAGAAATACTTGGAATTAGTAAAATTAAATCTGAAGAATTTGGTCAATATTGTAATTTACTTGCTAATATTAAAGTTACTGATGAAGATGTAATTCAATTTATTGGAGAAAATCTTCTTACTAGTGATGAAATTCAACGTCTAAAAGATACAGGACATACTATTAAAGATATTGCTTATCGTAGTGGTTTAGCTTTAACTGATAGTAAAATAAGTAGTAGAAAAATGAATGTTATTTCTGATACTTATAGTTATTATTTTGATGGTCCAGGTCAAAGAGATATTCTTGGTACAGCTTGGGGTGCAGTTAATGCTATTAGTGGATATTATTCTAATATAGATAATATTGAAGGTACTAAGCGATTTGATAGTATTTGTTATGGTGATAAATCAAGAAAAATAGAAAATGCTTTTGCACTTGCAGAAGCTCTTTAATTTAATAATTTAATTATATATGGAAGTAAAAGTATTTAAACTAAAAGAGATTAAACTTCTTAGTGAAGATGTTGTAGATGTAGAACAGTATTGTAATGTTCAACCTATTCTACCTGCTTATGGTAAAGAAGGTGATGCTTGTATGGATGTTTATCCTATTCATTGTGAATATGATAAAGATAAAGATAGATTTATCTATCATACAGGTTTAGCATTTAATATTGGAAATGATGCTAACGGTGAACCTAATGAAATGTCTTTACGTCCTAGAAGTAATCTTACTAAATCTGACTTTTATATGCCTAATGCCCCTGGTACTCTTGATTGGGGTTATCGTGGAGAACTTCTTATTATTTTTAAGAATCGTACTTCTAGAGATTTAGTTCATGCTGTATCTACTCTTGTTGAAGTAGTTGATAAGTTGAGAAAACATATGCATTTACCTGATAGTATGGTTGGTAATGCTAGACTTAAACTTAATAATGTTAGAACTACAGTTACTAATATTCTTGATAAAATTTATACTCCGCCATATAATTGTGATGGTAAAGATAGATGTTGTCAACTTATTATTAATAGTGCTGAACGTATTAGTTGGAAAGAAGTTGAATCTATTGAAGAATTAGGAGAAAGTGAACGTGGAAACAAAGGATTTGGAGAAGGAACCGGTGGAGCAGCTAAAGCTTAAAGTTGGTGCTCGTTATATTCGTAATAAAACGTCTAATGAATATATAATTATTAATATTACTAAAATGAAACATCCAGATACAGGTGAATGGATTCCTGTTGTTATATATCATAAAACTAGCGAATCTGATATTTTATGGTGTATAAGTGTTGAAAGTTTTAAAAGTCATTTTAGTGATGCTAAAGTTGAAGGTAATGAAGTTTATCTATGAAAAAGTTAATCTTGTTTTATTTACCTGATTGTAATGTTAGTAAACTTTTTGAAGAAAGGCTTCACAAAGCTCTTGCTCTTCCTGAGTTTGCCGGTAGGTTTAATCTTATTAGGTATAATCTATATACTGATACTGGTAGACAAGAAGCTAAGAGTATTGGTGTTAATGACGCTCCTACTGCTTATTGTAACGGGTCTGTGCTTCGTGGTGTGCAAAGTGATTACTCTATTAGGAAGTATCTTCGGAGCATATTAGAACAGTCATAGATCTATTTCTTTTGCCCTACATTGAATTTTAATATTTAATGTGATTAATCTATCACGCTTTGATTATCATTCAATGTAGGGCTTTAAAATAACCAATTTTATAAATTCTCATTATATTATATAAATATTATGGTTAAAATTGAATTTTATTATAGAAGTATTGATAAAGATAAAACAGAAGCTATGCGAGAAGCTATTGATATAGCTTTATTTGGTACTAATGTTCAATGTAATTTTAAAAATCTTCCTGACCATCTTATTCTTGAAGATATGATACTTGAAAAGGCTGTTGCTGGTAAGAATATTACTGAATATCCTACTTGTATTATATATCGAGATGATACAGAATATAAACGTTATAGTAATTCTGTTACTTGGGAAGAACTTCGATATGATATTAATTATCTTACTGGAGATGAACCTACAAGACAAACAAATAATATATTTGTTGAAGCGTTTATTGATGAACATGATTGTATAACTCGAGCTAAATGTGCCGATGCTATTGCTTGGATGTGGAAATATCAAAATACTAAAGTAGAATACATTCAAACTAATATTGATAATCCTAACAAATTTGCTATTGTGATTAAAGATAGTTGGAGAACTTATGCTACTTATGTATATTCTGATAGTCTTACTACTGAAATGATTAAGAGTACTCTTCTTAGAGTTCCTAATACTATTAAAGAAGCTGTTAAAAATAATGCTATTGTGTTATGATACGTATTGATTGTTTTACTAGAGATGGTTGTGATGCTTGTAAAATAGCAATTAAAAATATAACTGATGCTATTAATGAAGCTAATTGTGATATTACTCTTAATATTCGTAATACAAATCTAGATGATATTCTAGGAAAAGAAATTACTAAATTTCCTACTACTGTTATTACTAAAGTAGATAATGATTATAAAAGAAAAGAATTAGCTCGACTTGAAGGTAGTTTTCCTAGTGATTATATTAAAGATATTATTAATAAACTTGAAAAAGAATAAGCTATGACAGTTAAAGAACTTATAGAAATGCTTAAACTTGCGATGAATTATCCTAATGGATATAAATCTTGGAGTCCTGCTAAAGAGTTTGAGAAAGCTTATTATAAACTTGAAGATCCTGCTGGAGATGTTCTTAAAGAGAATGATATTAAGAGATTTATTAAAGATATTGAAAATGTAAAAGTTGGTACTAAAACAACTAATACTACTCTTACTTGTCTTACTGGATTTGAAGTTCATGGTCAAGCAGCTTGTGTAAAACCTGAAAACTTTGATTTAAATGTTGGTTCTAATTATGCTCGAATTAAAGCTGAAGATAAAATTTGGGAAGGTCTTGGATTTGTTCTTCAATGGGCTAAATATGGACTAAAGAAGTAAATAGTATTAATGCTAATGGTTTATATGTTATACGTAAAGCTGGCTCTAATAGAGCTGGCTTTATTAAATTTAATGATTAGCTTGGAACCGCTACGAGTGCTACGCACTCTTCGCTATACTCCCCGTAGAGGATGGAATGGTAGTTGTGCTAGTAATATTAGTATAGTTATTAATAATAATGATTATATTGATTGAATGAATACTAGTCTATTCCATCCTCTACGGGGGGTTGAGCGTAGCGAAGCGGAGCGTTCTACTAATCCTTAAACTTATAGTCGTTGGCACGATTGAAACCTCGGTAGATAAGCTAGTCTTACTACTGGGGTTTATTTTTATCTTATTGTTAAACTTAAATATATTATAATTATGGTTGCATTTATTGTTTTTCTTGGAATTATATTTGGTGGTGTTAAACTATTAGCAGTTGCTAATAATATTAGTGATAGTGAAGCTATGGATAAGTATAGTGGAAAACTATTTGTTGTTGGTATTATAGTTTTTACTATTCTTATATGTGTTATTGGTAATAATGATGATGGTTTTAATTAAGATATTACTATTATTAATAATCATATAGGCTATGCGCCTACGCACAAAGGTTGCACCTTTGATTGGCTTATAGAATAGACTAGATATTCGTAGTCGTTAAAGTGCTGATAATCAGCATAAAAGCTATGTTAAATCAACACCCGTAGTATGACTGATACAAAGATTAGTAGAACTAGTACAAAGATTAGTATAATTTTTTATTCTATTAACATTTAATATAGTTATATTTTTTATCTTTGGAATATAAAATTATATTCTTATGCCTACATTTAAATCTATTAGTAAAAGTAATAAACCTAATAATAGTATAGTTAATTATGCTATTAATGATGTTAATACAGTAGCTATTGTAACAAAAGATGGTGAAATTATTGATAAGAAAGATGTTCTTGTCATGTATGCTGATTCTAAAAGTCATAAACAACTTATTGATGAACAAAAGAAAAGATTATATTTTAAAGTGTTTATTGATACTTTAGGTAATATTTATAATCTTACTAATAATGAAAAAAATGTTTTATTTTATATTAATAGTCATGTTCTTTTAACAAGACAAAAACCAGATAAAACTAAACTTTATTTTTCAGTTAATGCTATGTTTTATGATGATTGTGAAGAAGAAACTAAAGTTCCAAAGCCATCTATAAAATCAGCATTATCTAGTCTTAAAGATAAAGGATTTATTAATCATTATAAAGATAAAGAAGATAAATGTGTTAAAGGTTGTTATGTTGCTAATCCTAAATATATTTATAGTGGTACTCCTGAAGATTATGTTAATGATTGCTTTGAACTTCAAACTAAAGGTATTCTTGTATTAATATAAAATAAAAGGGCTTGTCTAGGTAGTAATACCATAGGCAAGCCCTTATTTTTTACTAGGTTCAAGTCCAGTTTATTCAAATATATCTTTAGCTATATCTTTATAAGGTATAATACTAAGTATATTTTCATCAAGTTTATAATAACTATTATTATTAGGTAAATCAAGAACTCGATTAATACTACGAACAACAGGTATATTACGAATAGCCATAACTTCAAACTTATTCATACCTTTATATCTACCAGTAGTATATTCCTCAGTAAAGTCCTCTTCAATAAGGAATCTAGCAGCCATAGCAGTAGTACCAATTAAGTCATTAATAGTTTGCCAAATAGCAACAGGACTAGACCATAACTTTTTACCTTCAGCATAAGCACCAAATGGAGTAAATGAAGCAGCTTCAGAAGCAAGACGGTCAGCATTATAAAGCATAAGATTATACATAATACTTTCATCATCATCACCTCCCATACCAGTTATAGCAATTGCTCCAATAATAGCAGCTCCTACATAAAGTAAATCACCTAAATTACGTCTAATATTTGCTTTTTCATATTCAGGAAGAAGTTCATAATTAAGTTTGAAATTAACAGCAAATGAAAGTAAATTCTTACCATAAGTTTGGAATGCTTTAAGAACATCACTTACATTATTAACTTCTCCTACGTTAGTTTCTTTAAATGGAATAGTTAAATAATCATAAAGACTAGTATAACTACCTTTTTCAATAGTACCTAAAGTTTCATTATAATAACCATTCCAACGATAACGTTTCTTAAAACCAGGATAAAGATGTTTATGATATTGCATAACCATACCACCCCACCAATGTTGTTCTATATTAGCAGAACCAAGTTTATCATAAACACCATGAACTTTCTTATTTACTTCACGAACTTTATCAATAAATTTAGCATATTCTTTAAGAGTAAGTTTACTATCAGATTTTATTTGAGCAATTCCATCTTTAAGTTCAAATTGATTATAAATATCTGGAAGTTCAGCAAACTTTTTATCAATATCTTTAATAAGTTCTTTACGTTTAGATATATATTCTCTTTGTTGTTCTTCATTAAGATAAGTCTTAACAAAATCGAATATAGGATTAGCTTTAAATAGATTATATTTAGCTCGTTTTTTATTATCAGCTTTAGCATCATCCATGAACTTATTGAATTGTTCAAGAAGAGCTTGGTTCTCTCCTCCACGGGGAGTATTTATTACAGACATAAGAGCATCTTGTTCAGCTTTACGATGATACATTTCTTTACTCATTATATCATAACCACCTCTACCATTATCAACAAGTCTATGAGATTTAAGCATAGCAAATAGCATAACATTTTGCATATAATGTTCACCAACAGATTGAGGACTAAATAGTAATCCACGAACTCTACGAAGATTTTCTTTAAGACCTTCAGCAGTACTAACTTCAGTTACTCTATCAAAGTCAACTACATGACTAAGTTTAATAATAGCATTTTGAAGTGTACTACTGTTTTCACTATACATATTAGCCATATAACTAACAATTCCTTTAATCCATTCAGATTTACCAGCTTCCCAATCTTTAAGATTAATATATTCACAAGCAGCTCGTTCCATAAATATATTACTAGAACCAACAAGAACGTTAGCAATACCACCAGTAATATTCATCATCATATATTTACTACCAGCAATGTTTTGAGCAAGAGAACCAAGTTTAACTAGATTAGGAGTTTTATTATCCTTATATTGTTCAAATACAAGACGACGAATAAAATTTCTAAGATGTTCACTAGTTCTAGTTTGTTTTTCTTGCTTATATTCAATTTCACCACCAGCACTGGCTTCTCTATTTTCAGTTATACTACCTTTATAATTTATATCATAAGCAGTATTACTAGTAATAATTTGGTCAGCAGTATAAAGAAGATTTTTAACTGTTTTAATAGCATTATATCTATTACTTTCAATTAAGAAACTATTAAATACTTCTTCCCAATTACGATTAAGAATATCATTATGAATTTTATTATTCTTTTCAATAATCTCATCTCTAGCTTTAATAGCAGCAGCTTTACGTTTACTAAATTCTTCATCACTTTCATTAGGTTCTTTAAATTTAGGTATAGTAGGCAACTGTTGAGTATCTTTATTAACTAATTGAATTAATCTAGGATTAGGAATATCATAATCTTTATCAAAAGTTAAATCTTCATTATTTCTCCAACTAGTATTATTAGGAGTATTGGCTGTCCAACCAAGAAAACTAAGAGCTTGCTCAAAGTAATCTTTAACAGTCATATCTTTAGATTTAGGCAAAGCTGGAAGATAACCCATATCAACATATCTCTTATTACTATTAGTAAAACAATACTTTTTCATAAGTTCATTTACTTTATTCATAAGTTCAAGTTGATACTCATTAAGACTAGTATAATTAGGATTATCATATCCTGTTCCTACTTTATACTTATTAACAAAACTACTATATTCTGGATTAACAAGTTCTTCTTTAGGAGTAATATGCATTTGATTAATACGAGGTTCATAATTACCAACAACAGCTGAACCATCATCTTTAATCATTTGCATAGTAGTCCAAATACGAATAGGTTTAATAGTACGAGTGTAAGGGTCAAAATAATGATTATCTCTATACCATTGTTTATATTCAACACTATCAATACCATATTTGTCAAGAACTTCTCTTTCTTTCATATAATAATATTGAGTAGTAGTTTCTCTAGTTCTCTTTTGAAGAATATTAATTGCAGCAGTTTTATCAATATCAGTCCATTTATCTAAATCTTTAGGTTTAATAATACCATAAATAGTTCGATTAGGTCTTTCTGCAATAGTTCCATTTTCTTCAATTTGTTCACTAAATATTTCTAGCCATTTATCATAATATTTTTTACCTTTAGCAAAAGCTCTATTTTTATCAAGTTCATATTGTTTCCAATTATAAGTAACATCACATTCACTTTCAATAAATTCAGCAACACGTTTTGCTTTAGCTTTATCAGTACTCTTTTCTCCTCTAGTAATTTCATTAAATACTTCAAAACCAGTCTTGAGTTGTTCTAAATCTTCTTGACTAATATCAGCAGTATTAAGAGTTCTAGTAGCATTATCAAAATATTTTTCAAGTATTTTATTAATAGCTTCTCCTACATTAATTTCTTCTTCGCTCTTAGATTTATTACCTGTAAGATAATTATAAAAATCAGCACGATAAATTCTTAATTCATCTTCAGCAGAACGAATAATACCAACATAAGGCATACCATTACCTTTAGTATATTTATATTTTCTAACTGTTTCAGCTTTAATAAGAGCTGCACGTTCTTCAGGTATCTTACGTCCATCAACTACATTAAATTCATCTTTAGCTTGAAATTCTCTAATAGCAAGATTAAGAACACTATTACCTTTATTAGCGTCTTTAAGTTCTTCAAATGCCCAATTTAAATCTTCTATATCTTTAATATCAAGAATATATCTAGTATTCTTACGAATCCATTCTTTAGCTTCACGATATTCAGGAACTTTCATAAGTTCTTCCATACTAATAAGAAGATTACCATTAGCATCACGTTGACTTTCATATTTACTAATAATAGAAAGTTGTTCTTTAAGTTTAGAATCAAATCCTTCTTTAGCTTGCTTATCATAAAACATTTCTTTAACTTTACGAATATTAGTTTGATAAGCACGAAGTCTTTCAGCTACACTCAAGTCATGACCAATCTTTTTATTACCATCTTCATCATAAAGACTAGTAAGGCTATCCATTTGAGCATATATACGTCCAAGTTCTTCATCTTGACTTTGTGTAGTAACATTATCAGTAGCTTGGCTTAGAATATCTCGTATTCTACTATTAAGTCTTTTATATTCAGCAAATTCTTTAGGAATACCATCATCTCCTTTTTTAAGTCCTAATAAACTTCTTTCAAGATTTATAATATAAGTAGAATATTCAATAGTAACATTATTACCATCTTCATCTTGAACTGTAATTGGTTTAAGTTGATGAATAGTAGTCATATCAATAAATTTAGCTTTATTAGATAAAGCAATAAGATGTTCAACACTATTTATACCAAATTTTTGTTCAGCTTCAATAGCAGCATCTCTATATTTCTTCATCTTTTCTTCCCAAACAGGATTATTAGGTTGAATTAATCTACCATCATCATCAATAATACTATCAAGATTAACAGATTTACCATCTTTAGCAGCTCTAGATTTAAGTTCTTTAAGATAGTTTCTAAAGTCATTAGATTCTTTAATACCATTAAGACGACCTTCTTCAACGGTACCCGTTACATCTTTAAGTATATTTTGCAATACAAAGTTACGATTAGCACGAATATCTTGTATCCAATAATCCATAAATCCAGTATCACCATAAGCATCAAATTCTTTCATAAGACCACTTAGATAATTAGGATTAGTAGTGCGTAATTGAATCCATCTTTCAAACCAATCTTTTCTAGCAGAATGTACAGTAGTATTAGAATCAACTTGATTAACTAATTTTTGAATCTTTCTAATATTCTCTTTAGTTTTATCATCAAGATTTGTACTATCAATATCAATTTCGTTAATAAGTTTGTATTTATTCTTAAATGTATTAGCACTAAGAATAACATCTAAGAAACGATTTTGAAGTTGTTCATCTTTAAGAACTTTACCAATAACATCTTTATCGTTAATAGGTTTATCGATACCATCAATTTTAATAAAACGATTAATATCATTAAGAATATTATTAGCTTCAACATCTATATAATTAGCTATAACTGATAGCGAAAATTCAGAATTATCAGAAAGACTACTACTATCAAGATAGTTAATTTCAGCATTATTTAAAGCATTAAGAACATTCTGGGCAGCAGGTTGTCCATGACGAACAGCTCTTGAAATAATTAAACTTGCATTTTTAGCAAATCTACCAATAGGAGTTTGGTCATCAACACTACTATATCTATCAGTATTACTAGTAACTCTATCTATTTCATTTTCATTAATTTCAATAAATAAACCAAGTTTATTATCTTCAATATTAGGATATTTAGCTTTATATTGCTGTAAATCATTACTTAAATTAATAGCAGTAGTTCCATTAATATTAAGATAAAATTTATCATTAATAGTATATATAGTATTATTCTCAAAAGGAGTATTCATAAAAGGTTGGAAATACTCATCAGATATATATTTACTATATAGTTCAGGAACTTCTTTATAACCTTTATTTACAGCTTCATTAATGTTATCTTTAATACCATCAATAAATTTATCTCGTTTTTCTTGTTGAGTAAGACCTTCATAAAGAAGAACGGCTAACGGTTTATGAATATTATTATTAGCTATAATACTAGGCTCAATACTATTATAAGTTTCAAATGATTCAAGTCTATCAATAGGATAATAAGCTAAAGTACCATCATAAGTTCCTTTAATATATAAATTTCTATTAATTCTAATAACATTAACAGTATCTCCATTTCTTATTATTCCTACATTATCAAGATTTTCTTGACCATTAAAAGTAATAATACCACTTCTTTTTAGACTATAATTAATTTTATTATTAGTAAGTCTTTTAAATGTATAACTAGGACAATTAAAACTATTATAATTCTTACGAATAAAACCAATTATATCTTCAACATTATCTTTATCAACAAAACCATAACTATTAATACCTTTCATAGCTATATCTCCAATAGCTATTCCGCCCTCACTCAATCCTCTAAGGGGAGTATTACTTATAAGTCTACTAATATTTCTAGTTCTAAATTTATGACCTTCAACAATAAAAGCATATTTAACTAAATCAAGAGCTGTAAGTTTAATAAGAGGATTAGGATGATTCCAAGCTCTATCAAACAATCTATGGGCTTCATCATTAGTAATATCACCTTGTATGTAATTAATATATTGAATATTTACATTACGACGATTATTTCTTTCATCATTAGCAACTATTTCAATATGTTCAAATACACTACCATCTTGACTAAAATTACGTTTAATCCAATCAACTTTCTGAGCAGGAGTAAGTCTAGCAAATACATCAATTTCAGTTTGTGTAGGCTCAAATATATTTTTAACTACAACATCATCTGTTTTAATATTAACTAATGTACCACTTACTCGTCCAACTTCTAAAGCTCTAGATTGTCCAGTACCATATTCTTTAATATATTTAGGATGAACAAAATCACCATTAACAATAGTAACAGGTAAATTAAGATAAGAACTACCATTATTACCTACTTCTAGTTTATTAATAAGATAATCTTTATAGTCATTATATAACTTTTCAGTCATTATTCTACCTTTAGTCCATTCTGCTATTCTATATACATAATCAATAAATACAGGATTAGCAGTTTCAAATACTTGTTGAGTAGCTTTAACACTAAGAGCAGTACTCATTTGTAAAAATGCAGCTAAACTAGGATAACTACTTTTAGATATATCTGATTTAATAAACGCATCTATACCACCACTAATATCAGGAAATACACTCTCTAATAGCAAGGTTTGACCCCCCGTAGAGGATGGAGCATAAATATTACTATTTTCAATAACAGTTCTAGCATCTCTAAATACTTTATCACTAGCATAAAAACTTTGTTTAGCACCATATTTATCAGCACTAAGAATATTAAGATTATTACTTATATCCTGTCCGATTGAGTTTAACCGATTGAATTGTGCTAGAACATAAAGGTCAAATAAAGCCTGCTGAACGCCATTCATTTCCCCTCTAAGACGAGATTTATATGCGTCTGATGAAAATATAAGGTCAGGTGATGAAAATGCGTCAGAAACGCTTAAATTGAATAATTTCTTGAAAGTTTCACCATAACTTTTATCAATAGTTTCAATTAGCTTTTTACGTCCAGCAAAATTAACTTTTTCACCAAAACCAAGATTATGAGCAACTTCTCTAATAGCTTCAGTAAGCGGATTTTTAGTACCTTCCGCAAGAACACTATTAGTTTCTTTCCATTTACGAACTAGTGTATCAATAGCAGGTTGCCACATAAATCCAATAGCAGTATCATAATTACTTCCAAAGTCAACAATAGTTTTAAAAGCATTAAACGTATAAGTATTTTCATTATGTATAGCTCCCTCTTTCATAACATCAAGAATATGAGCAGTAGTCTGAGAACTATAAGGATTAATCAAATAGCCATCAACATTCTTATCATCTTCAGACCAACCAAAATTTTTATGAGTAATACGAATATGTTTATTACCAATAGTTTCAACATTTTCTTTACCATATCTATTAACAGCTTCTTGCTCACTAATAACATCAGTAGTGTACATAACTTTAATACCTTCGCTATGATTAGCTTTAGTAACATTACCAATACTCATAAAAGTATCTCGATTAACACTGATACCTTTAAGTTTAATACCAGAAGTAGCAGCATCAAACCAATCAAGTTGAGTAAAGAAATCACTAGGAGCAACAGTTGTTTTATTAGCGCCAACTATTTCTGCATAAGTTTCATTAGCTTCTTTGACATTTTCAAAATTAGAAGTAGTAGTATTTTCTTCAAATGCAGCAGGATTATTAAGTATATCAATAAATGATTGAATAATAGCATTAGTTCTAGCAGCTTGACTACTTGTATCCTCCACGGGGAGTTTTAAGTATGATTCGTAAGACTTAAGCCCACCATCATTAGCAATTTTTTCAACAACTTTAAGATTGCCATTATAACCTTCAAGAGTAGCATTAATAGCATCTTCGCTATTTTTTAAAGAAGCTCTAATATTACCTTGTTTATTATAAGTCTTACCAAGAATCTTACGACTAGCTTTATCTACATTATCTTTAACATAATTAATATATCCTACTTCATCTTTAGTATATCTAGCATGAGTAATTTCAGTTGGAATACCTTTAACAAGATTAAATGTTTTAGACATACCATAAACACTATCAACGTCAAAGTCAGAACCAGTTTGAGTAACCCATTCATCAGGAACAACAACAGTACTACCATAAGCATCAGGAAGAAACTCTTTAACATACATAATACATATAGATTGCTTACCTTCAGTAGGAATACGATAACCAATCATAGTACGTAAGCTATCAGGAACTTGTTCAATATTTAATCCTTTAAGTTTACTACTCCATCTAGGAAGTTTAATTTCAGTATAATAAACAGGAGTGCCATCAACCTCTCCAATCTTTTTATATTGAAGTTTACTATCTGTTTGAGTTTGTTTATCAACTTTAAAACCAAAATCAGATAGCTGAGCAGCATGCCATCCACTAATAAGTTGTCTAGTAATATTAGTATTAAAATAACTATTAGCAATACTTTCTAGTTTACTATTAATATTAGACAAAAATAAAGGAAGATTATTAAATCCAGCACTATCTAAATCGAAAAACTCAAGAAGAGCTTTTTCAACTCCTTGTTGTTGAGCATTTTCTTTAAATCTATCAAAGAATACAAAACGATTAAGATTTTTAATAGTACCATTAGAATTTAAATCAATATGACCATTATCATTTAATTCAATACCAAGTTCAGCACAAGTTTTTTCAAAACTATTTCTAATATTAGCTACATAATTATTAAATACTTTATCTTTAAGTTCATTAAGTTCAGTTCGATTAGGAAGATTATCAAGCATTTTCTTCATAATCTGAATAGCAGCTTTATTACTAACATCAACCATATGTTGAGGAACTTCTTGTTGGCGATAAAGATAATTATAACTAAATAATTCAGAATTATCAAATATATTATTATCAAATTCTTTAAGAGCTTCATCAGTTAAAACACCATCATTATTCCAAAGTGTCATTCTATTATGTTGTGCAACTTTAACAGTTTCAACAGTATTAATTTGATGAATACCTCTATTAGTCATTATATTATAGACTTTTTCAAGTTCTGTTCCTTTAATAAGTTTAGGAATAAGAACAAACTCAGCGTTCTTTACTTGTCTAGGAACTTCAATACCAACAGTAGTATCATAATATAAATCATAATAGAAATTCTTTTGAATTTGAACTTTATTAGCAAATTTAGTCCAATCAATTTTATCTATTGGAGTATCATCTGTAAGACTTTGAATAAGTCCAGCATATTTATCTAATTCACCAGCAGCAGTAATACGACGAATCCATTCTTCAAGAGTAATATAAGATTGAGCATCATTAGTATTAACTCCTCCTTTAAACGGTTCTAGTATTCTTTCTCTGTCTTTTTTATCAAGTCCAGCTTTTTTAAGTTGGTCATCGAGTCTATCAATAACAACTTTATCAGAAGCTTTAAAAGTATTATAAATAGTAACACCCCTAAATTTATCTTGAAAAACTACTTTTTTACGTTTAGTAATTCCATTAACAGTATAAGGAACAGTAACAGCATTACCTTTAATAGTTATATCATATAAATTAGTAGCTATATCTAAATCATTTTTAGTAAAATCAGTATTACCAAAAGGATTACCACTAGCTTGTACTTCTTTAATACGTTTTAGAATAGCTTGACCATTCTTATAAAAACTTTGGTCACCACCATACATATCGTACATACTATCTCTAACAAGATAATCATTAACTAGAAATTCAGCTAAAGATTCATTATTAATCCTATCATCAATAAATGTACCATATTTATTTTTAAGTTCTTTATAACCATTAGTTATATATTCATTTAACCAATCAGCAACAGCATCTTCAAGAGCAACACGTTGTTCTCCATTAAGAACTACTTGATTATTAACATAGCTAAGCCCATGTGTAGACCCCCCGTAGAGGATGTCAATAGTCTTACCATACCCAATTAGTTCATTAAACGCTCCATTACTATTAGGAGTAATTTTACTAACTAAACGTTTAAAACTAAATACTCTACCAGCTAAAACTTTGTGTCCATCTTTAGTAATAAATACATTACCTTTTCCATCTTTATGATATTGATTATAAAAATGTTCAGGTTTATTATTATAAATATCACTAAATTCAAAATCTCCATTAGTTAAAATAGGATTACCATTAGCATTAGTCTTAAACATTACATTAACAGCTTGAGCCATATTAGTAAGTTCTTGAATAGCTATATTATAATATTGTTTAAATAATGGATGTTCTCTATTTATAATTTTAGTTCCATCTTCTAATTGACTTCGTAATCCATTAAGACTATATCTAGGAGCAGTAATAGTAAAGTTTTTAGGAGCATCACTAGGTATAGGAAGTAAATAATTAGCAGTAGGAGTTTCAGAATTATTAATATCAGTCATAAATAATCCCATAGCAGTAATTAAATAATCACCGTCACTCATACTACGATATAAATCATTATTGTTATTATCTAATTCGCTAATACCATTAAGAAGAGAAGTTTTAAACATACTACGAGCATATTCGGTAAGTTTAGGAGTTCCATTTCCAATTCTTCTAAACAATCCATAATTAATTATATTACCATTACTATCTCTATGTTCAAGAAGTAAATTACTATAATCATATTGATGACTAGCAAACTTTTGTTTAGCATAAGCTTCAACCATAGCGTTTTGCTCTTCAACAGTAGATTTATCATCATTGATTATTTTAGCAATATTAGTAATAAAACTTCTATTAATAACATCAGAACTTAAATTACCTTCAGGATTACGAGAATTAAGTTCAACAGGAATATAAATAATATCTTTAAAGACATCAGCCATTTGATATATAATAGAAGTATCACCGCTATTAATAAAACTATCAGGCATTTTAGTTCCTTTATCCTTTTTAAGCGCTTCTACATATTTATTATAGTTTTCAACTGTACGATTAATAACATTGGCAAAATTAATAAGATTATTAGCCATAGCTACACGACCAATCTTAGCAATAGCTAAATTAAAACTAGCTTGATTAATATCTGGAAATATTTCTTTAAAAGCATCATATAAATAAAGATTAGCATGAGGAGTATTTTTATATCTATCATATATACGAAACTTTTCACGAGCAGTAGGAACACGATTAGTAATAATATTATTCTTAACATTATTATAAAAAGTATTTTGTAAAATAGTACGAGAATCAGTATTAGGATTAGTTACACGAGCACGAACATAACTATTACCATTAGAATCAGTTTGAATATAAGTTTCAATTTTAGATATAATAGGTTTATTAAACACCATCATATACTTATTAGCAAATACTTTATTTTTGCTAAGTAAATCATGTAATTGAATTAAACATTCACAATTTGGAATAGTTTCAGATATACGTTTAAGACTAGCTATAAAATTATCTATATTACTAGTATCAGCACTAGCATATAATATTTTAGATAAATAATTAGCATCAGAAAAAGTAACAACTCCTAATTCATTATTAGTATCAAAAGGATAACTTCCATTATCAAGTTGAGAAGCAGCAGTAAGTTTAGGTAAACTTGCAAGATGATATTTAATAATTTCTTCTACGTGTTTATTAAAATCTTTAACTTCACCAATACTTAAATTCCAAAGTTGAGTCATTAAATCAATACCATCATCTATACTATTTTCATCACCTTCAGTAGAAGTTTCATCAAGATAACCGCCTAATTCTTCATAATCAGTAGTTTGATATAATTCATCTCGTTTAATAAGTTTAGCTACATTTTTATTATTAAAAAGAGCTTCATTAAATTCAGTATTAGTTAATGAACGTAGTAATGCACCATAATTAAAATCTTGAGCATCACCATATTTACGAAGAAATGCACCAAGACCATTAATTTTAGTAGCAGGACTTGGATTATTAATAAAACTATTAAGTTCATTATTTCTAGCTTCATCATTTCCGACTAATTTCTTAGCACGTTTAAGTCCAGCATTAATAACAGTTTCATTAGTACGTTTTTTAATTTCATTAAAATTTAATGGAGCACCATTATATAAAAAATTAAAACTAAGTTTATTCATAATATCAGCCATATAAGTAATAGCTGTATCTCTAGCTTTAATTGTACTAAACAAACCACGTTCTTCTTTTTCAGCAACAGAAGCTACATCGTCCATATTACGAAGTTTAATAGCTCTAGCTTCAAGAAGAGCATTATAAGCTTGTCTTCCAGAAGTTTTAACATTAATACCTCTATCAGCTATAATCTTCTTAAAGATTGGGTCTTCAACCATAGCTATAAGACTATAATAATCAACATTATTAGAACCATGTTCTTTAATAATAATATTATTAAGATTATTATATCCTACAAGTTTAATATTTCCACAGCTCATAAGTTTATATTTAAGTTTAAATTCATTAATAGTAATACCTCTATGACTAATGTAAAGTAAAATTTTATTACATCGTCATAGAGGCTGTTTTCTTTCGTTTTAAGCGACTTTTATCTTTACTCGATTAATTCTACATACAGCTAAAACTGATGCGTCCTGTGTCAAGCAAAGTGGCAAATTCGGACTGTTGGTCTATTGGTAAACGGCTAGTTAATTCAGCCATATTTGACACCACATCATCATCAACACTACTAAACATATCAAGTCCATCATTAAGATTATCATTATTATAATTATAATCTTGACTATTATCTTCATTAGGATTTTCAGTTTGTTCTGTACTAGCAGTTTCTTCTTCAAACTGAAAAGTTCCTTGAATAGCCTCTTGATTACTTTCTTTAGGCATTTTTTTAATAGCTTTATAAGCATCTCTAGCAGCAGCTAATAAACTATCTTCATTAATCTTAATACCTAACATATCAGCAATAACTTCAAGAAGTCTACTAAATAAAGTCTTACGTTTACTAGTTTTTCTATTATCATCTTTTATTTCATTAAGTGCAGTCATAAGAGCATTACTAGTAATACTTTCAACAAGAAATTCTTCAAGAGCTTCACTTGTATTAAAGTTCTCAAATAGATAAGGTTTAAGTCTTTCTTTAGTAGCATCATCTTGAGTATCAAGCCAAGATTTAAATTTATCATATATAGGTTTAACTAAAGCAAGAGCTTGTTCAGTATTATATTTAGTATAAAGTTGTCTATGTAAACTTTCATGAAGTATAATATTAACAACTCGATAAACTCTTTGACCAGCAATAGCAGAACTATTAAGTTCAATAGTATCTGTATCACGATGATAAACAGCATTAACTTGATTACCATTATTATCAGTAATACTATCTGCAACTTGAATATTTTTAGGTAAAATACCAATTTTTTGAAGAGCATTAATATAATCAATAGCAGTTTGGTCATTAGCAAAATACTTTTTAAGTCCACGAGTTAAATTCTTAGCAGTTATAGCAGATTCAAAAGCATTAAAATTAATAGCATTAAGAGTATCATCTAGCATGAACTCTGATAGCTGTTCAGGTATTGCTCCATCCTCCACGGGGGGTCTACCCTCAAGTTCATAAGTAATATCAAGTTTAGAATGAATATCTATTTGCCAATTACCAGCAGTTTCATTAGTATTAGTATTAGCTAATTTAGTTCTAACTAAACCATTACTAATAATAAAATCTTGATAACTATTATAACTATAAGTTTTACCATCAATATTTATAATAGTTTTACCATTTTCACGATAAATATATTTATTAGTTTTATCATTAGTTTTTGTACTATCATTAATAAAATCTTTACTAATAGCAAATTGGGCATAGTTAAACATTTCATCAATAACAGGACGAAGAGCATTATCTAATTCATCAATAGTACTAGCATTAATACCATAACTTTTACCTATTTTAAAAGCATTATTAACAACATAAGGAGAATTAATAATAATATTACGTTTATAATTACCAGCATCAGAATTAATAGTAAAAGCATAATCTTTACCATTAAAATGTGCACCTTTAACATAAAAACCTATATTAGTAGGATTAATACTAATTTGAAGTCCAGTATTTCTATCTCCGTTAATAAGTTTATTATTTCCAAATATATCTCCAAGACTTTGTTTAAGTTCACCAAAACTTATTTTACCACTAATATAATCTCTACAAAGATTATTAACTTCATTCTTAATAGAATTAATAATACGTCGAGCATCACCTTTAAGTAGATTACTATTTAATGGAACTTGTTTACAAAAAGCATATAAAGAAGTACCATCGCTATTTGGAATACTAATAACAGGCATACCATTAGTAGTAAGATTTTCAATAATAGTAGGTTTACTTTCTCCATTAAGATATACTTGACCTTGTACAACTACACCAAGTTTATTAACATCTTCGTTATAATTAACTACTGTTTCTTGTACATCATTCCATTCGCCATTAGCATCATCAATAGTATTAAGAACTCCATATTTAACATTAAAAGCTTTAACTTTACCTTTAAAATCACCTTTAACTATTGTAATAGCTTGGTCATAACTATTAAGAAGATTATTAAACCAACGATTAATACTAGCTTCATGACTATTTTCATAAGGCTGATTAAATATGTATTTAGTAAGATTAACAAGATGCCCAGCTAAATCAAAACTTGCAACAGGAGTAGTAAAGTTTTTAACAATATCAGGATATTTAGTTTCAAATTCTTTAAATAGATTAACAAGTTCTTCTTGTGTAACTTCTTCTTTAACAGCAAGTTCATATAAATGACCAATAAATTCTTCATCAAATCTATCACCATCAAGAATACTAATTAAAGCGTCTTTAAGTGGAGAAACAACTTGACCATTTTCAGCATGAATATTATATTTCCAACCTTGATTAACCATATCATAATTACCAAACTTATCAATGTTTGGAACTCCTATATAACCAATAATTGTACCATTAGCAAGTATATTAATACGTTTAAGCTTACTATCATATTCAGTTTCTAGATAATCACCTTGCTTAATACTAGTAAATGCTTTAACATTTTCATTCTCTACTATATACTTAAGATTAACATTATTAGTATGTTCAACTTGAAGTCTTTCAAGACGTTCTTTAGCAATACCGTCAACGTATTGAACAAATTGTCTAGCATTAAGTTTCTTAATAGTTGATTCATCAGTAGCACGATATTTACCTTGATTATTAGTGCTGGCATAAAGATAGTTTTTTATTTGATTAAACAAGTAATTTTTAATAATTTTATTACCCGTAACACTATCTATATATTCAACTAATTGACCAATACTAAGATAGACTTTACCATTAACAATTTTACCCCTAGTATTACCTTCACTATCAACACTATTAGCAAAATCATCCATAATAGCTTCTATATTACGTTCATTACCTGTAACAGTAGCATAAGTAGCATTAAGTAATAAACGTCTAGTACTATCATCTTGAACAGAACTATATAAACTACCTCCTGTAAGACCATCAATAATATTATTAACTATATCACTAGCTTCTGTTTGTTCAAATCCAGCTTGACTAAGTTTATCAATAATAGATTGTCTAGCATTAAGTAAATCACTACTAGTAGACTCATGTCCTAAAGAATCTTCTAAATCAGCTATACTTTCATAAACCAAATCAGTACCTATTTGACCACGTTCGAAATCATCATCTGGAAGAGTATTATTAACTTCAGATTTAGGAGTACTAATAGGTTCTTGAGAAATTGGTTGTTCAGTTTGAGATTGAGGTTGTTCAGTATTAGTAGGCTCACTAGGAACCGCTTCGCTTCGCTCCGCTATACTCCCCGTGGAGGATGGAGATGAGTTAGTATCATCTACATCAGTTTCATTAACTTCATTAGCATCAGGATTAACAGGAGCAACTTCTTCCTCTTTAGGAGTATTATTAACATCATTTTCAATTTCAGCAATTTCAGCTAATTGTTCTATTGTATTTTTAAGATGTTCATTACCTTTAGAACTTAAATCAAGTGCAGCATAAGCATCTCGAATAATTTTATCTATATTTGGTTTATTACCATTATTAACATCTTTAATAACAGAATTAACATAATCTTTACCATATTGTTTATAAGCATTACGTAAATCGTCCATAGCTTTATTAACAATCTTTTTACGACTATTATCAAAGAAGTTATTAAGATAAGTTATACGAGATTTAATATTATCATCAGATAGATTAAGTTGATTTTTATTAACCTCAACATTAATCTCAGCATTAACAACTTCTGCTAAATCTTTAAATACTTCATTATATTGTTTTTGAAGTTGAATAGCTGATTGAATATCATTTTTATTTTCAATATCAATAGGTGTATAAAGTTTATTAATAGCATCTAGACGTTCATTTAATTGAGCAATACGTTCTTGTTTAACAGAATTATTAATTGCAGCGTTATCTTGAATAGTTTTAATATCTCTTTGAATACTATTAATAATATGTTGATATATACCATTTCTAGCAGAATTAATATCAACATCTTCAATATGATTATTTGTAATATCTTGATTTAAAACATCATTAGCCCAATTAAGAAGATTATTATAATTTTCTTGACGATTACGAGCATGAACCATTTGGGTAGCTATAATACGACCAACTTCAAATCCGCCACCAAGTCTATTAACTTTATTTAAAGTAGTATTATATTCATCTTTAAGATTATTAATTTCAGTTTTAAATCTATTAATAAGTTCACTACTTTCTTGTTGTTGTAATCCAAGTTTATTAGTAATACTATCATTAAATTCTTTACTATTAATAGAACTTTCAAGAAGTCCTAAATTACCAGCGTTCATAGAATTAATAATAATATTATCCATATATTCTTTTTCAGCTATATTACGAAGTTCTTCTTCAGTACCAGTAATAATATCTGGATTAACCTGTTGACCATTTTCATCAGTAATAGTTATAAATGGATTTTTACCATTAGCAATACTATTAAGTCTTTCTTGATATGCTTGAAAAGTAACAGTACGACCAAGAATTTCGTTTTCTCTTTGTTTTTCAGCAGAAATCCAATCTTTATCAAGACGTTTATTAATAAACTTTCCAGCTCTATTCATAACACTACTAAAAGTAATACCACCAAGAGCACCCCAAAATGCTTGTTCCCATAACATTGGGTCTTGAAGATAATCTTTAATAGTTTGTTGAGGAATATCTTTATCAAATACTTTTTTACCATTATATAAACCATCTTGACTAGCTATATAATTAATAGCTTCTTCAACCCCTTCTGTCCATTCAATTCTAGCACCATGAAGAATATCATCACCTATATCTTTTAATGTACTAGTAATAGCTTGTTTAATAGTTTTATTACTTAAAGTATTAGTAATTGCAGCAGCATCATCAATATTACTATTAAATGCAGTATTTAAATTTCTAAGTCTGGAACTAGTTGTAGTACCACTTAAAGCATTTCTCCATAAGTTCTTTAAACTATAAACTTGCCATACGTCAGAAAGAACATTAGCCCAATCTTCAGCAAAAGTAATATCAGCACTATTTTTAGCAATATCTTTAGCTACTTCTTCATCAGACATATCTTTATATTTAGGATTATTATTATAAAACTCTTCTCTTTGTTTATCATTCATATTAGCAAGTTGAGTTTTAGAATAATCTTCAATATCTTTATAAGTTTGTCTAGCTTCTTGATAATTTTCAAGATAACGAGAAGGAACTCCAATAGCAGTAGCTTCTGCTATTCTACCAGTAATGGCTCTACTCTTTTGAGTCATATTAATAGCATTAGCCATTTTATTAGCTAATTTATTAAGCTTTATACCTTTACCTAATAAAGAAACACCTTTAGCAAGACCTATACTAGGAACCATAAGAGTTAAAGAACTAGCTATACTAGGAGCATTACTAGCCCACCAAGCAAAATCTCCAACATCAAATGCAGTATTAGGATTTTCTCTATATATAGCTAATCTTTCATCAATAGATTCTTTTAAAGATTCAAGTTCAGAACTTATTTCAGATTGATAATCATTAGGACTATTACTAACCATATTATATAAAGCATCAGCTAAATCTGCAAAACCAATAGCTGTACCAACAGTAATCTCATTACCAATCTGTCCAATCATTCTTAATCCTTGTTCCCAATTACTTTGATTAACAGCACGTTCTTTATCAAGTTTTTCTGGGTCATCAACAGGATTAACATAAACATCATAAGGAGTATATTTATCTATATCATATTGATTAAGATTATATGATTGCCCAGCAATACGACTAAATAAATGACCACGACCCTGGTCACTAATAGAAGTGCCAGGGTTGTAATCAACTAAAGTAGGAGGCTGTATAGCCCCCTTTTTAGTTTTAGGATTATATTCAGGATTAGGTGTTTTATTACCACCTTGTAGAAACTTTAATACATCCATATTAATATAGATTATTAGTTAATTCATCATAGTAATATTGAATAACATAAGGGTCTAAACTGCCACTAAGTTGGGCAAGTTTAGTAGCAACATTTTGTTGAATAGCCTTAACAGCATTTTCATCTACTGTCATACCAGCTTTAACAGCAGTTACAGTTTGTTCCCATTGAGATAAATTATCTACAATATCAACAGCATTTTCTTTACTTACTAAACCAATAGTTTGATTATTAGTAGAATTAATTAAATTAAAACCTCCACCATTGGGTACTAATTTAAATTTATCAATTCCAGTAAATGCAGCATTATTAGTAAGAGAAATAGGTCTATTAGCATTATAGTAATTTTCTACTTTACCAGCAGCTCTCCAACTAGTATCTTGATTCCAAGATTGAATAATAGAACTATCAATAGCACCACTACCTACAAGTAAAGTAATAGGTTTTCTTTTAAGTTTACCTTCTGTATCATAGTAACCTGCAATATTAATTTGAACTCCAACATCCCCAGTTTTTGGGTCACGAACAATAGTAGGAGTAATCTCATTTTCTTTAGCACTTCTAAGATAAGCTGTATAAGCTTTTCTATCTTCAGAAGTCATAGATTCAAATATTCCATTTTCACTAGTAATATAAGCTTCACCTTGAGTTAAATCAATACCGCTACGAATAGCCATCATAGCTTGTTCTTCTTTATTCTTTTTATAAGCTGAAAGTTTACTAGCTTCTTCAGGATTAGCGTTCATCATAAAATTAATTTCAGCTAATTCTGGAGTTAAAGCACTAATACCAATAGTAGAAGAAGTTATTTGACCACCATCAAGAACAGCATCATTTTTAGATTTAAGAAAATCAACATAATAAATTACAGGAATATAAGGTTCTTTATTACCTGTTGGTAATAAAGTATGATGTTCTTCACCATTAGAATCAACTCGAACAAATTTATCACCATATCCAAAAAATCTAGTCTTAGCAGAATTAAGCAAAGCATTTAAAGGATCTCTAGTATCTTCAGCTTCTTTAACAGCTTTACCAAAACTATAAATAGATTTATGATAATCTTTAGGTAATTCAGCATATCTATAACCATTACCATCAGAACCAAATTTTATTCCAAGACTAGCAGCTTTTTTCTCTCCACCAAGAGCATTAATAAACGAATTATAAACATCATCATTATTAAAATATTGTCTAATAGAACTACTATCTCCAAATATCTGATTAACATATTTACTATATGTATCAGAATATTTATTACTAGGTAAATCACTTAAACTAATAATAGAATTATATGTATCAAATCCATAAATATCATCTTGAGATTTACCAACTTTAAGATTATTAAGATATTCTTGATTATCAATAATATCATTAAGATAACTTAAAGCATAGGCTCTATCAGATGGATTAGTAATATTAGTCATAATACTAGTTCTAATATTATCTGGATTAGCAGTGCTTAAATCAATATTAATATCAGGATTATATTTATTAAGTAATTTAGCTATTGATTGTCTATTACTAGTAATTTCAGCTTGAGCTTGAGCAGGCATAAAATTATCAATACGAACAGGAGTACCTTTATAAGTTAGATTATCAATAGCTTGTTTTCTTTGAGTTGTACTTCCTAGTCCAGCTTGTTTAGCTAAAGCTAATTGAGCTTTCCATGCTTCACCATAAGTAGTATTACTACTTTGATTATAAAAAGTTGCAGCATTATAGAAAGGGTCAATACGTTTAGCAAGATATTGTTCAGGAGTAAGAAGAATACCATTTTTATCTGTTATATCAGGATTACTTCCATTTTGGTCATATTTCCATTTAGCAATCTTATAATCTTGTTCAAGACTAGCTTTAGCGCCAGGAGTATTTTCAATAACAGCTTTAACAGCTTCAGCAAGTTTAGCTTTACTTAATCTTTGCCAATCACCTTTAGTATGAGAATAAATCTCTCCTGTAACAGATTTAGTAATATCATCAGTAACCTTTCCATTAGCATCAAGCCATCTTGTTTGACTACCGCCGCCTTGTTCTTTAGCAGCCCATTGAAGTGCTTGACTAAGTATCTTATTCATAGGAATTTCAGAAACTTCTTTATCAATAGGAGTCCATTTACTTCCACCGATAACATTACCATTCTTATCAGTTATATCTTGATAATTATATTTATTAACAGCACGATAATAATTCTTATAATCTTCAGATAAATCAGTACGTTTATCAAGATTATTCATATATGCTTTATAATCTTGTTGAGCACGTAAACGACCAATCATTCCGAGACTTGAAGTTATATCTCCATAAGTTCTAACTATATCATCAAGACTAGAATACGCATTACCATATTGCATATTTTCAGTAAGAGCATTACGAACTTTATTAAGTTGTTCTTGACGCCAAGCATCTTCAGCTTCATTTAAATCTAATTGAGCAAGTTGAGCATCAATTTGAGATTTAGTTTGAATAGCTTGTTGATGTCCTTGTTCAAGAGTATTATAAGTTTTAGCTAAAACATTTAAGTCAATAGGATTAACTTGTTGTCTAAAAGTAGGAGTATAAAAATTTATAGGCATAGTTATTTTCCTCCAAGTTTTCTACGTTTACGAATTACAAATTCATCATAATCAACTCCAGCATCTCTCATTATTCTATCATCAACATTAGGAGCAGATGCTATCATAGCACCAATAGTATTATTTAAAGCTTTACGATTTTCATATCTACTAATCATATCTTGAATACCAGCATTAATTCCAGTAAATAAATTATTTACATTAGTAAGTTTAGCTTCTCTAATACCATTATCAAATGCTGTTTTTCTATCTATATATTGATTGTATTGTTGAGCATTAAATTGACGTACACTTTGCTGATTACGTCTATCTTGATTAATAAGATTAGTTTCTATATTTTCTTTATTACCATAAAGTTCATTAGCAGCTTGACCAGCAGCATTACGAACTCGTTGTTTACGAGCTAAACTAACACGACTACTAGCTGTATTAGAATCAATATCACGATAAGCTTCAAATTTATCTTCTCTAATTCTATCAAGTTGAGGATTAATATTATATTTAGTTTTAAGTTTACTAGCACTAATAAGAGTAGGTTGACTTAGACCTCTCATTTTATTAATAGCTCTTCTACTAGCAAAATAGCTAGCTAAACTGCCAGCAACATTACTACCTAATCCAATCCAATCAGCAGTAGTAAGATTTTTAAATTTACCTCGACCTTTACCATCAGAAGATGTAGTTCCTTTAGCAGGTGTACTAGTAGAAACAGGTAAAGTAGTAGGAATACTAGCTTCTACTTTAGGTAAATTACGATTATAAACAGCAGTAGGAGGAGTTTTAGTAGGAATAGATTGAGTTGATTGATTTGACTTATTCCTTCCTCTACGGGGGGTATTCCCTTTGGATTTAGTTGTAGGTAAATTAGGAATATTAGTATTATTCATACTAACACCTTTGTTATTTCCATGACTCCAACCAGCTCTAACTAAACCACTAGTAATACCAGCACCATCTTCAAATAAAGGAAGTCTACGTTCTGCATAATATTGAGGACGACGATTTTCATTATCTACTTTAGAATTTTTAGTAGGATTATCATTAAAAGTATTAGGTTTATTTTTATGCCATCTTCCATTTCTAAATGTATATTCAGAACCAGAAACAGTTTCACCTCTAGCAGATCTATCAATAGGATATGGACTTGTTCTAGTAATAGTTCTATCAGTTATTGGAATATAATATCCATTATCTTCATCATATTCCCAAATTCTACCATGACGATTAATACGTTTTCCACCATCTCTAAGTTTGTCGTGCCGACCCCCCGTAGAGGATGGAGAATGAATTAATCCATTCTTAACATTACCATTAATACTAACAACTAATCCAACATTACCTTTCTTTCTAAGTTCTGGATATTTATTATAAACTTTAGCTTTAACATCATTTCTACCATGTAATCCAGCTAATCTTAAAGCATCAATAGCATCAGCTTTAGTAGGAATAGGATAACTTCTATGTCCACCAGCAAAATCTTTTTTAGCTACACTAGGATAAGGTTTCTTTTTAGAACCATAATCTTTATCTCTACTTAATCCACCCATAGCTTTTTTATTTTCATTTATATTATTTTCATTTATATAATCAATAGTTCTAGGAAGATTACTACCATGTTTACCGATAGTTGTTCTATAAACTTCTTTAATACCTTGATTAATCCAAGTATTATCAATTTTATTAGCTAAATCATAAATCTTTTGTCTACCTAAATTAATAAAATTAGTAGCAGTTCTACCTATTCTAGAAGCTTTAGTTAAACCTTTAATAAATTTATAATTTCTATTACCAGCAATAGTAGGATAACCACCAATAATTATCGAACCACTTTCAGCGATTTGTCTTTTATATTCATCAGGTGCTTGATAAATTTTACCACCTTCTTTATATTTAGTTCCATCATCATTAATTCTATTTCTATCTTTAAAATCTTCTTGAGCTTTAAATACTTTATTAGGATTAGCTCCACCCATAACTAATTGAGCAGGACTAGCACCGTTAAGAATAGGTTGTGCAGAATAAACTTTAAGTTCATTTCCATTAGTTTCAACTACTTCACCATCTTCTACTTCAATGCCAGTTTTATCACTAGGCCCAATATCAATACCACCTTGACTATGTTTTCTTCCATTCATATAAAAGAAATTATTACCAAAAGGTTGAGCAATACCACCAGCAATTACATTTGGTATTTTACCACCAACAGCATATTGTTCTTGAGGAAGATTTTTTCCATTACTTCTAGGAGTTTGAATAATATTAAATGGAAATGTTGGTCCAAGTTCATCATCACTAGGAAGAGATTCTTTATTAAAATCTTTAACATAATTAATAAGTCTATCAGCAGTATTTATTAATTTTTCTCTATTATCTTTAAATATTAAATTATTTACACAATTATAGAGAAATTCATTACCAAGTCTTATTAAACCAGTAGATTTAGCAACTTTATCATAATCTTTACCAAGTGGAGGAATACCATCTTGAATAAATCTTCCATTACGAGTAACATTACCTCTAAATGTACTAGGTAAATTACTTATATGAATAACTTTATCTTTTCTAGGCATTTTATATAATATAATGAGAAATTGTAATTTGATTGATTTTAAGGCTCTCTGCTGAATGATAGCCTATCAGTCGATTAATAGTTCATACCTATATATAATAATTCAACAGAGAGCAAAAGATTAGCGTTTATGACCGCCACAGCGATATGTTTTCAGTCTATCTCTGTAAACCGATGGAGGCATAACAGGTTGTTGAACAGTACCATTAGTAATCCATTCAGGACGTTCAAGACCAGTTTTAGGAGCACTATAACTAGCTTGGTCAGCTTGTTTAACTTGAATTGGTTGTTGTCCTTTACTTCCAAACATACCACCAATTAAACTTCCAGCAGCACCAATAGCAGCACCAATCCATGCTTTTCTACGTCCACCACATTTATATTTATTAATAAAACTAGAACGTTGATACATAGTCATCGGATTAGTCATTTTATCAGAAGTAATATTAAGTTGCTGTTGACCAGCTTGAAGTTGTTTACGTTGTTCAGCTTCTTGGGCAATACGTTTATTTTCATTAATTTGTTGATTAGCAGAAATACCTTGACCTATTGCAGTACCTAATTCACCAAGTCCTTGAACTCCTGTAATAGAACTAGCAAGACTACCTAAACCGGGAAGAGCATCAGCAAATTCAGTACCGAAACCAGCTTTACGTCGAACTCTACCACCACATTTAAGAGTAAGCTTATCATTATATTGACCAACATAATCTTGATTAGCATAAGCACTAGTTAAAGCTTGAGCATTTTGTAAAGCATCTTTATGGTCTTGTGCAGCTTGAGCTTCAGCTTGGGCTTTTTCTTGAGCTTTCTTTTGTTTATTACCTTTAATTATACCGCCAGCAATACTAGCAGCTGCACCAATAATAGCACCAATAAAAGCTTTTTGTCTTTGTCTATCTCTATACTGTATCATAATTTTCTAAATTGAGTTTGAGCACATTCAAGACTTTCAAATTCAATGCGCTTATTATCTGAATTATTAAATATGAAACGAACTACAAAATAATTACCATATACTCTACGAAGTTTATCACTTGGAGAATTAGGATGTTTATTAATAGTATTACGAAAATAATTAAAGTTATATTGAGTTAGTTCATACCAAGGTTTTTTATAAGCATTAAACTTATTAAGTTTATCAATATTAATATCAATATCATCAGTATCATTATCTTCATTAAATATACGAAGTATATCTCCAGCATAAGGATGTTCTCTTAAATCTACAGGATTATTAGTATTATCACTATAGAAAGGAATATATATTTTGCGTACTTTATATTTAATAAATTCAAGAAACTTAATAAGTTCATAAGATTCATTAATAATAATATCAATATAACTATTATAAACAAGTTCTGGTTCTTCGCCAACTTCTTGTCTTGAAATCATATAAAGACTATTACTATCATCTCCCATGTGAGTATTAAATCTACCATAATTATATTCATTAGTAAACACATGAAGAGGACAATTAAGTCTATCATTATTATGTTCAGTTTGAAAATAACATTTAGTTTTAGTTGACCAAGCATTATTAAAGTAATAATCATGTAAACTAATAAAGCTACCAACTTTATAATTAAAACTTATTACTTCATTATGAGCTTCTTCAATAATAGTTTTACTAACAGGATTTATATTATCATATGTATAATCAAACTTAATTAAAATACGATTATTATATTTATCATGAGCAAATCTAACATTATTAGGACGATACTTATCTAACCATAACTTTATATCTTCATACATTAATTTAAGTTGTCCATCATCAAATTGATAAAGAGTATGAAAATCGTCATTATAGAATATATAACCAAATTCTCCAACTATATATGCTAAATCATCTTGCAATCCACCATATCCTTTATCGCTAGTAAAGACTTCTTTATAATCAACTTCAAAAGCATCAGGTTGATAAAGTTGTACATTTTCATCTCTAGTTTTAAGTGCAGCACTGATATCAAACATAAACATACTATGTTGAGTATGTACTAATAGATAATATCCAATACCAACAAGATTAGTAATTATTCCTTTATTTTCAGTAATATTTTTATAACCTTCAATAGGAAATACTCTCCAAGTATTAACTTCACTTTCATCTTGAATAATATTACTACGTCTTATAGTTTTATCAAAACGAGTAATATTAATAATATCATTACGATATTGAGTTAATAACTTAGGAACAAATTGGTCAACATTACCAATAGGGTCTTTAAATAAATCAACACTATTTTTAGGTTCTACAAACGTACCAAATGCAACACTTTTTGTATCAGTTTCTTCTTTAATACTAAATGCTATTTTACTAGGTTCATTATTAAAACATTTACTTTCAAAGAACTTATCGCTATAAAGAGGAAATTGAATATATTCAACAAAAGGTTTATCAAACCAACAAGGATGTGTACCATCAATATAATAATAAGGAGTATTATCAGGTGAATATAATCTATAATCTCCTTCATTCATAATAACTCTATTATCATTATATACTAATACTCCATCATATGTCATTCTACCATTATATCCATGTTCAATAGAATATGTTCCACTAGAATAACGAACATCATTAAGTCTTATAAGTTCTTTTTCTTTATTAATATAAATATTTCTAGTACAATTAAGAACAGTAGCAAGAAACATAGTTTCAGCATTTAAAGAAAGTTCTTTATAATCATCCATTTCTAATGCTGTACCTTTTCCAGCTCTATCATCTGCGATACTATCAGCTACTACTAATTTATAATTATTAATAGGTTTATATACATTTCTACTTATTACTCCTATAACAGGCATATTATAACTATATGGATAAGTAGTATTAACAACTATATCAACAACATCAGATTTTTCTCTAAACGGTTCAAATGTACATTTACCATCAATACGAATTATATTAAAATCATATTTAATAGTATCATCAATGTCAAATCTACCACTATATAGATAACATTTATCACTAGTATAATTATTAGAAACAAAACCTGGCTTAGCAGCATAATTAGATTCTTGCCATGTAACATTACTAGCTATATTAGCAAAATCTTTTCTAGTTAATAATCCTGTATATCTAGTAATAGGTTCTACTTTTTCATAACTAACAAACCAACCAACATAACCTAATTCTTTTATTTTATTCCAAAGATTATTATCAATATTAACATTAATATAGAACTTATTAAAGGTATCATTCATATTATATACAAAACCTTTAGTATGTTCTCCGCCAATAGATTCAGATTTAAATATTAAATCTGGTATTCTAAATAGTTCATCACCATTAATATTTTCATAATAACCAAATTTAGCTTCATTATCATAATTGCCATAAATAATTTGATTACTAGTTGGAGTATAGCTACCACTATTTATAACTTGATAAACATATAAATCATTATATTTATCTTTATCTTGATAGTCTATAAAATAATTAGAAATAAGAGTATATAAATCATCTCTATTAGTTGCTTCTAATTCGCCAGCACTATTAAGTAAAATATTAGTTGAAGGATTATTAATAGGTTCAGCAGTATAAACTACAATTTTACTATCAGCAATATATTGTTTAACATTAGAACTAATACTAGATATTGGAATAGTTCCACTAATTACAACCCAATAAGGAATAGTACCAGCAGTACCATTAATCCAATCAACAGTTATTATAGTACAATGAGAATTATCATTTATAACATCATTTATATATTTATCTTTATTAGATAATTTATATCCTCTACTAGCATCACCATACTTATCAACAAAATGAATAAAGAAATTATATACTTCCCCAGGAATAAGAGTATCATTCTTTTTACGTTCATTAAAATCATAACTAGGTTCAATAATAGAATGAGTAATTCTCATTTTACAATTATCAATATCAAATATAGTATCACCAAATAATACTTGCCCACTAGTAAATACAGCATCTTCTGTAAATTCAACACCATTATAAGTATAACAAACAATTTTAACTTCACTAGGTAAACTATAACTAGATATATTATTTTCATACTTATAACTAGTAGGAATAATAAAACAATTACATGCTAAATATTCTTTAATATTAGCTCCGTCTTTAGAACCTACTTTTATTACAGTATTATAATTAACTTTTAAATATTCATGAGCAGCAATACCTTGAATAACAGTTTCATTAAGAAGAGTTTTAAAAGTACGAAAAGGATATTGATTATTATTAAATAGTTTAGTATAATCAGCTATTTTATAATCTGCAGTTCCAGTAAATCCAAGACTAGCCATTTTAAAATAAGGTCCTTTTTCACTAACTGCATGTACAACATTATAACTGTTATAATAAGCATTAACAGATTTATTTCTAAGTTTAATAACAATATCATTAACAGATTCTTCTAATGTTTTACCATCACTCAAAGTTCTATTATCATTATCACTTTTTTCATCATAATTAGCAATATATATTCTATTTTTATAATTAATAATGTTACCAACATTATAATAATTATAATAATCAGTAGTTAAATCTGCTATATTATATTCCACAAGTACATCTCTACTAAACTTAAAAATATTACTATTTAAATCATCAGTTCTAAAAGCTTGCGTACTATCTTTTTTACATATAATAAGTCCTAATTGATAAAGTCCTGAACGACCACCAATAATACTTACTTCAAAAGTTTGATTACATATATCTTTAGAATCACTAAAAGAATCACTATTTCCATAGCAATATCCATTAGGGTCATCTTTAGGATCATAAACAAACTCTTTACGAAAACAAACTTTATTAATAACTTGTGGAATTATAACATCATTAAAAATAGGAAATCCAATACTATACCATTTAGTATAATTAGTCTTATCTATTTTATATCTAATAAACATAAAATAAAATCCTTTATAAGCAGCTCCACTAACATAATTTAAATTACTAACTGTGGGTAAAGTTACTTGAGGAATAATAGACATTTCAGTATCAGGACTTCCAGAATCTAAATCAATATTAATAGTTTTAAGAGGAACATCAACAGAAGCATCACTTTCGGCAACAGCAATTATAAGATGATTTTTAACATTATATGTATATGTTCCTTTAATCTTACCGCCGTTATATTTCCAATTACTGTTTGCTCTATAACAACTAGAAGATTTTTCATTATATCTATAAATATAAGATTCATTATTATCTACATTAATAACAAATAAAATAAGTTCAGTGCTAGTAGGAATAACACCAACTATTTTAAAATTATTAATACCATCTTCATGAATACTATTAGCAATTATACTACAATCTTCAAGCCCTTCTTCATTAACAATCATCCTATCGTCATTACTTATCTTAACATTCTTAGCAGCAACTAAAGAATAAGGAACACAATCTCCAGGATGTTTATTAAGACTAAGTTTCTTTTGTATATTCATAATTATTTAGGAAAAGTAAAGTTATAAAAGAACTCATTCCAACCACTATCATCATCACTTTGTTCATCTAATAAAATACTAGTCTTAATATCTTTTTTCATACTTTCCCATAGATAGAAAGGATTAGTTCCATATTGACTAGCAGAAAGATTAAACACAGGATGTTTATATCCTCTCATAAGCATACGAGCCATACAATAATAAGTAAGACCTTGAATTAATTTACCATTAGCAGGTATAACAGGAATCTCACAATGATAGTTATCGCTATATTGAGTTTCAACATCTTTATAAACAACTGTTATACAAGTATCATTAAAATTAAGTTCAATAGTATTACCTCCAATAAGAATATAATTATGATTTGACTTATCATATCCTCCACGGGGGGTCTGACAATGAGAATGAACTTCATGCTGACATCTTGGACATTCAGTATTATTATGAACTGTATAAACAACAGGATTACATCCTACTTTACCAGTATCAATAACTTCTCTAGTTCTAGAACCATTAGGACAACAATCATCGGGCATACCAAGATAGTCTTTATTAGTAGCACGCTCCGGACTTTCGTCCTCCGCTTGACCCCCCGTAGAGGATGGAGCAGATTCAGTATCACCACATCTATATTTACTAGTATCAGCTCTAGGTACTTCACAACCATTACTATCATATACTTTAAGACCGTCATCAATAAGACAACATTTACTTTTAGCTATCTTATTAATGACGGTTAGTTTCATTTTCTTATCAACTTTACGAAGAACTTTAAGTTCATTCATAGCATCAACACACCAAGCAGGAACTCTAGGAATCCAATCACTTCCATTAGGATTGAAATCATTATCAAGTTTACCAATAATATGTTCTATTGTAATAGTTTTATTGTTTGCCATAATTTATAAATTTATCAAGAATAACTCTACCATCAGCATCAAGCATAATACCAATTTCTTTATATATGTCAAGATAAACTTTAATAAAATCAGAATAACTACCTTTAAATATCATTTCATGATTAACAACATAAACAGACTGTTTAGTAGTTCTACGAATTATATTATTTATCTCAAGTTCTTT
>ERZ857984.375-NODE-375-length-56963-cov-19.268029_pt1 | contig 56963 bp, 59 predicted proteins | sample MGYA00519914_ERZ857984 | MGnify/ENA primary metagenome ERZ857984 (study PRJEB31778, sample SAMEA3449417) | human gut metagenome | biome: human gut; feature: human-associated habitat; material: faeces | place: United Kingdom | collected 2010/2012 ...
TCACGCTGAAAATGCCGGCCTTTGAATGGGTTCATGTGCAGCTCCATCAGCAAAAGGGGATGATAAGTTTATCACCACCGACTATTTGCAACAGTGCCGGCGTAAGCATCATTGTTCAAATTTTAATCCCATTTGTTCTTCGCTGGTGAATGCACAGAATCAACCTGCATCAGGTGGTACGCTTTGGTACCATGTGGGAAATTTGGCAAATCTTGGCAAAGCATCGCCAATGATTGTAGAGGTAATTCGATGGCGAACGCAAAAGATGAAATCCTGACACTTGACGATGTTGTCGCCTATCTGAAAGCAGGCAAACGAACGGTTTACAGGCTGGCTGCGTCCAAGAAAATACCTGCCTTCAAAGTTGGTGGATCCTGGCGGTTTTCACGCACAGAAATTGACCTCTGGATCAAACAGCAATCAACGGAGGGGCTTGCCATCGGAGATGACGTGGATGGTAATCCCGTTGATCAATTGAATGATGAGGAACGGAAGTAATGCTTGGACTGACTCTGCGGGATGAATTTCGGGGCAAGCGCCTCAAAGGGACAGCCATTGAGCTCTCCAACGACTCCAACACCGGTGCAACACAGATTGCCGCGCAGCAGTTCCTGGAGATCACGTATCCGACCCATGACCTTTTGAAGGGTATCGAAGCAGTCGGCCCCAATCAGGGGCGCCCGGTAGTTGTAATCGGCGAACGTGGGTTGGGTAAATCGCACTTGATGGCTGCGCTGTACCACGCTGTCAATGATGCCGCATCGACTGGCGCATGGCTTAATTCTTGGGCAGCCACGCTGGGTGACACCAGCATCAGCAAGATCGCTTTGCGCGATGGAATGCTGGTCATTGGTGAGAGCTTGCACCGCCAGCGCTACAAATTCCTGTGGGATTTGCTGTTCGAACGTCATCCTCGCGGCGAGTTCATCAAGGGCAAATGGGAAGGCATGGGCGCAGCCAAGACAGACATCCCCTCCGATAAGCTCATCATCGAGCTCCTGGAGCACACGCCAACGATGCTGCTGCTGGATGAATTCCAGACCTGGTTCGACGGCCTGACCAATACCAAGCAGTATCCGTGGAAGAACTGGGCGTTCAACTTTATCCAGATCCTTTCGGAGATTGCCAAAGAACGGCCTGATTTGTTGGTGCTCGTGATATCCGTGCGCAATGGCGGCAGCGATGCCTACCAGCAGGTTCACCGCGTCAACCCGGTGGCCATCGACTTCAAGGCGGGGGGTAATGCCGAGCGTATACAGCAGGATCGGCGCCGGATGTTGTTGCACCGTCTGTTCGACAACCGCTTGCAGATTGCCGATGGCACCATTGAATCACTAGTTGCCCAGCACGTCTCAGAATACTTCCGCCTGCTTGATGTGCCGCCCGCCGAGCAGGATCGCAAGCGTCGCGAGTTCACCGAGTCTTGGCCTTATGCACCGCACCTGTTACGTCTGCTTGAGGAACAGGTGCTGATCGCCACTGACGCGCAGGAAACGCGCGACATGATTCGCATCTTGGCTAATCTTTACAAGAGCCGTGGCGAAGCCGTGCCTGTGCTCACCGCCGCCGACTTCCGGCTGGATGACGATGCATCGGGCATCGGCGCACTGCTGGATTCGGTTTCTAATGAGCACCATCGCACCCTGCGAGAAAAAGCGCAGCACAACATCATCTCGGTGACCGAGGCGGTATACAACCACGCCAACCTTGCACCACACCTGCAAGAGATCGTGGGGGCACTGTGGCTGCGGTCGATTGCCGTCGGCAACCTCGCGGGAGCCGATCCCGCCACGCTGCAGGTGGACATCACTCGAAACAAGCCTGTGGATGGCAATGCTTTCCAGGTCGAGCTGGCAACGATTGTCGAGAACAGCTTCAACATCCATCAGGATGGCCCGCGTATGGTCTTTCGTGAGGAAGAAAACCCTCGTGCCAAATTGATGGTTTGTGCCCGTAACGACAAGCTATTTACCGATGGCTCCGATCTGGCACAGTTGGCCAAACAGGCTCGCTATGTCATCGGCGGCAGCGATGAGGTCGCAAAAAATTTCCGCGTGATTGCACTGCCTAGATCTTGGCAGACAGACCCATGGACATCACTAGATGAAGCCGAGCAGCCAGAGCGCTGGGATGACCGTTTGCCTGTCCTGGTACTGCCGGAAGAACCGGAAAAAATCGATCAGACACTGGGCCGTTGGCTCAAAGATCACCTGCAAAAGCGCCGCAATACAGTTCGCTTCCTGTTGCCCCGATCTGGTTCCACCAATGCATTCCTGGATCGCGATCTGCTCATCCTCGCGCGCGCTGAAATGAAGGCGCAGGAATGGAGCGGCCATAATTCCACAAATCCGGCGGAATACAAAAAGCTCCACAAAGAGTTCGAAGGCACCCTGCGTGACAACCTGAAGAAGCGCTTTGACCGTTTCGCTGTCTTGCACCGCTACGATCACCAAAACCCGCAGCAATCTCTATTCAGTGTCGAGCACTTGAAAAAGCAAGGTGCACAAATTCCCGAGGGCATCGAGGAAACGCTGACCAACGATCTCTTCGTGCCCGAAGACTTCGAAGAGCTCGTGCTCGAAGCGGCATCTGAGAACGCATCCCTCGGCAAGCTGCTGCGCGAACTGCAGGAGCCACGCCCGGCAGGCCAGGATTGCATCCCTTGGCTGGGCGAAACTGCGATGAAGGAGCGCATCCTCCGTCTGTGCGCGCGCGGCAAGATCGCCATCAACCTGCGTAATCTGGAGCATCTGCAAACCCACGCAGGCGAGGACGAGGAATCTGCGTGGCGGCGCTTGCGGCCCAAACTCTCCTATACCGGGCGTCAGCTTGATGAAGTGTTCCTTATGGAACCCTCGGCTGTGCCTGCCACTGGCGGCACTACTCCACCCGTGCCGCAGCCACCTGCAGGCACCCCCAATAATGGATCGGGCGGCGATATCTTTGGCGGTGGCACGACCACACCACCCGCACCTGTTGGTGGCGATAACACTCCCGGCACCGGTACGTCGCAGAATGGAGGTGACATTTTTGGTGGCGGCACAAGCAGCACCACCAAACCGCGCATCCCGCTCTCTAACCCGCCAACCTCGCCGCTAAACCTGATCGGCAAGCTCGAAGGCTGGGGTATTGGCCCGGCCACGCCTGTGGCAGAAGTCTCAATCAAGGTGTCTGCCGCCACCGGCGCGCAGCTCAAGGAACTGCTCAAGAAGCTGCCCGATGGCATGACTTTCGAGCTGAGTCTTGAGAAGGAGGACAACTGATGGCGCTTGATGCAGGAATATTGCAGCGTCTGACTCAAGGCACCGCAGCGGATGCGTGGAGTTTCATCATCGAACGCACGCTCGATATCGCCTCACGACCATTGGCCGAGGGCAATGCCCCGGGCGAGGTCGTAAAGCGCGACCGCGAGATCGGCGAGCTCGATCTGTTCCTTGCGTCCAGTGGTTGGGATCTGTGGCGATGCTTCGGACAATCCGAGATCAGCGGCGTGGAACGCACCTCAGACCGTCTTGCGCGTTGGTGGGCCGAGCCGAGTTATGGCAACAGTGCTGCCCGCGCCGTGCTGGTTCTGGATGCCCTGAGCCTGCGCGAACTGCCTTGGTTGCTGCAGGGAGCGAAAGAACGTGGATTCACCCTGCAGGGCGTCACAGCGACCGCCTCCGAATTACCCGGCGAAACCAACGAGTTTGCCCGAGCGCTGGGCTTGTCCAGCCGAAGCCAGTTGCAGGCCAACGGCGGTGGATTGGCACACAAACTTCAACCCGCGCAGACCGAAACCATCGATCTGCCGTGGAAGGATTGCGAAGGTTTGGTGGGCAGTGCATCTGGCGCGAAGAACTGGGTGTTCTGGCATCACTGGCCAGACGCCAAGCTGCACGACTACGGCGCAGGCCAAGGTCTGGAGCTGCTGACCAAGGATGCTGCGCAGCAACTTTCTAGTGACGACTTTTGGGCCTTTGTTGAGCGCCTCGCCACTGGGCGGCGCTTGGTCATTACCTCGGATCACGGCTACGCCGCCACGGGTTACTTCCCCGATGCCGATGGTGAGGTTGTCGCCCACCTCAAGCAAACGTTCTCAAGCGGGCGTAGCAAGGCTGGTAACGGTGACACTGGCCCCTTTGTGCCTCCCGTTGCGTTGCAAATTGACAGTCCGCACGGTGCGCACCTGTTGGCGCTGGGCCGCAGAAAGTGGCGCAGTCAGGGCGGTTACCCGACATTGACGCACGGCGGCCTCTCGCTGCTGGAAGTGCTGTCGCCCTTCGTTGAACTATCGAAGTAGGTAGATATGACAGCCGCCGACTTGCCAGACGATTTTTTCGCAGATATCCAAGGGTTTTTTCGCAAAACCCCGGTGCTGCTTGTCGGCTCTGGCTTTTCCTGCGGCTATGGCCTTCCCGGCATGGGTGCCTTGGCGGAGCACTTGGCAACCGCTGTGCACGATGCTCTGTCCACCGATGGGGCAAGGAATACCTGGGCGCAATCAGTCGACGCAATCAAGGCAAATCTCGAAGCTGGGCTGAATGGCATTCCGCTTGGCATGGCGGAATGGGGAGAGATCGTGTCAGCCCTACGCGGAGAAACCGCGAAGTTGATTCTTGATAGAGCCATCGCCGCAGAGGCAAAAATTCTTGGCGAAAAGGTTGCCGGTGGTCATGCGCCGTCACGCCTCCTGAATCGTTTGTTTAGTGGCTCACCGCAGAACACGGACAGCATCCATGTCATTACGACTAACTACGATACGTTGTTGGAATTGTTTTGCGATCTCGCGGAAATCCCTCTGGACACAGGATTCACAGGGTTCCGTCGGCGTAAGCCGCGCCCCCGGCCACTCTTCCAGACGCAATACAGCCGTGTTCTGGTGGCCGAGAAACGCCAGCAGCAGGTCGATCACCGCATCTGTAAAACAGTTCGTCTGTATAAGCCTCATGGCTCAATCAGTTGGCTGACAACGGATGAGGGGCCAGTGGAAGTTCTCAACGATGTTTCCGTCGCGGAACGAGCCATCGTTGTGCCCGGCCCCTCGAAGTACCAAGACGCATTGGTCAATATCTTGTTTGACGAAATGCGTACAGCGATGAATGCGGCGCTTGCTGATGCTCAGGCGCTGTTATGTATCGGGTTTGGCTTCAACGACGATCATTTGCAAGGCGTCATCAAGCGCCGCCTGGCCGCAGGCATGCCCGCAATCATTGTCACGCGCAACCCGACTCCGAACATTGAACAACTACTTGGCGAACACCCTCACGTGATTGCCGTGTTCAAAGATGGGGACGGGGCCGTTTGTCGCTGGAAAGGGAATGCACTGCGGTCACCAGAGCCGCTCTGGCAGCTAGATGACTTTTTGAAAAAATTTGTGGAGTGAGGCGAGGATGAGCATTTTCAATTTCACCGACGAGCAGTCATTGGGCGAAGTCCGCAGTGTTGAAACCTCGCGGATCACCGTGCGGGTGACGGATGGCCAACGCCTGCAAAAGGCGCGCGTCGGTCGATTGGTTGCCATCCAGTCGATGGGCGATGAATGGCTGATCGGCATCATCGAACGAGTTTGGCGGCATCCGGTGGAGCTGCCGACGCTACCTGAAGTTGATCCGCCAGCGGATCTGGCTGGCGTGCCTCAAGAGGAAAACGGCGTGTCGATCAGCTTGGTCGGCACCTATCGTGCTCGGGATGGGCAGCGCAAGGACACCTTCACACGTGCCGTTTTCATCCTGCCGGAGATCAACCGGCCCGTGTTTCCCATTGAAGAAAAGTCGCTCGAAGACTTCATGGGGATTTTGAGCGCTTCATCCAAGGCGGATGCGGCAGCCCCACTCAAGGTCGGTACCTATACCTTGGATGGCAAGGCCAGTGCCTACATCGATGGCGACAAGCTTTTCCAGCGCCATGCCGCGCTGCTGGGCAGCACGGGCTCGGGAAAATCTTTCACCGTCGCCTCCATCCTTGAGCAGTCCGCACAACTGCCTCAAGCGAATATCGTCGTGCTCGATTTGCATGGCGAGTATTCGAGCATGAAATTCGCCTCGCATTACCGCATCGCAGGCATTGGCGATATCAAGACCAAGAAAGACGGCGCGATCTTCCTGCCTTTCTGGCTGCTGACATATGACGAGATGCAATCCGTTTTTGTGGATCGCTCCGGTGACAATGCGCCCAATCAGGCGCTTGCCCTGATGGATTCGGTCGTTGAAATGAAACGCGCTGCCATCAATGCGCTAGGCAAGCCGGAGTTGCTGGAAGGGTTTACGGTCGACACACCGGTTCCCTACAAGTTGAATGACTTGGTGGAATCCCTCGACCGAAAAAACGACGAGGTCATTCCCACAGGCGAGGAATACGTCAGCGGTGCGAAGAAGGGACAGCCCAAAACCGAAAAAGGCCCGTTGAACGGCAAGCTCTCTCGCTTCCTCATTCGCTTGAAAACCAAAATGAACGACCGCCGCTATGCGTTCATGTATCAGGCACCGGAGGACTACGAGACCTACGAGGCACTACACGATCTCGCCAAGAAACTGCTCGGTACAGGCAACGTCAACGATGGCGTCAATCCGGGCATCAAAATCATCGACTTTTCCGAGGTGCCCTCGGACATCTTGCCAGTGGTTGTGGGCTTGGTCGGGCGGCTGATCTACCAAATCCAGTTCTGGAGCAGCCCGGGCGAAGACGGCGATGCGCGCCACCCGATTGTCATCGTTTGCGATGAGGCGCATCTCTACCTGCCAAGCAGCGCCGCCTCCACTGGCCCGCTGGAAAAGCGCGCCTTGGAAAACTACGAGCGCATCGCCAAAGAGGGCCGCAAGTACGGAGTTGGGCTGATGGTGGTCAGTCAGCGCCCCTCGGATGTCAGCACGACCATTCTCAGCCAGTGCAGCAACATCATCAGCCTGCGCCTGGCCAACAAGACCGACCAGGCGGTGGTCAAGCAGCTCTTGCCAGAAAGCCTGGAGGGGCTGATGGAGGTGCTGCCGACGCTGGACGTAGGCGAGGCTGTAGTGGTTGGCGACGCCACCCTGCTGCCGACCCGCATCAAGATGGCCAAGCCAAAACATGAACCGCGCAGTGCAACGATCCCCTTCTGGACCCGCTGGGCCACGCCCAAGGCCGAAGTCGATTTGGTTGCCGCCGTAGAAAACATGCGCCGCCAATCCCGCGCACAAGAAGATTAAGGAAGCTTGAATGGCCACCAAAAAAGAACTACTGGCGCAAGAAGTCGCCAAAGCCGTCGGCGCAGGCAAGACGGTCGCGCTTGAAACTGTCGATTTCAACGATCCGAATCGTCCCAAGACTTGCCTGGAGGTGGACTTCCCGATCCTGCCCGTCAATCAGGTGGCGATCATCGAAGGCAACGCGGGCAAGCCGATTTACCAGATGTCGAAGTGGTGGGCGCGGCGGCGCTCCAGCGTGTTCCGCTCAATGTTGATCGCGGCGGCGACCAAAGCCCCGGAAGACAAATCGCACGCAGCCAAGCTAGTGTGGGACAACTACTATGCCAATCACCAGAAAAAAGGTGCGTTCAAGGACCTGAAGGTGGCCGACATCTTCATGGGCGGCGGCACCACACTGGTGGAAGGCTCGCGCCTTGGAATGCAGATGGTCGGCAACGACCTGAATCCCGTCGCGTGGTTTGTGGTCAAGCAGGAACTGGCCAATGTCGATCTAGAGCAAGTGAAAAAGCTGCTGGCCGACATTGAGGCCGAGGTCAAGCCGCAGATCATGCCGTACTACTACTGCGATGGCCCGGAAGGTGAGAAAGGCTCGTGGACGCACTTACCGACCAAGAAGGTGATGCCCGCCGATTTCGACCCGCTGACCATCCCTCGTGACGAGCGCAAGGATTACCGTTACGAAGGCCCGGAGATTATCTACACATTCTGGGCCAAGCACGGCCCTTGTCAGGTAACGGGCTGCGGTCACCGCACGCCGATCATGACAAGCCCGGTGATGGCGGTGAAAACGCTCAGCGTCAAACACTGGGAGCATTCGTGCAGTAAGTGCGGCGGCGACTTCCATGTTGAGGAAGATATGGCGCGGATGGCCCCAGATGCGCCACTGTATGTGGCACCTTCCGAACATCCGTTTTCTGTGCTCGACCGCCGGAAGGGCGTGATCTGCCCGCATTGTGGCCATACGGCGATGGTTAACCTCGGCAAGGGCAAGAACAAGAAGGTGGAACTGAGCCTGCTGGTGCATCCGCAATGGCTGGCGGGTTCGCCTAAGCAGGATACGAATAGCCAGCCTTACGGCGGCTCGGCGCAGGATGATGTGGCTGCAACCACGCGGTGGGACAATGAACGCGCATCCAAGATTCGGCTGCTGGAGGTGCGCGGCGCGCTGCCGGAGGAAGTGACGTGCCCAGAAACAAAGGTCATTTTTGCTCCGCAAAATGGCACGGTACCGAAAAAATCCCATTACGTCTGCGCAGCCTGCGGCACAACTCAGGACGTACTGACCACCATCAAAGCCACAGGCAAGACCGGGCCTATGGCTGCCTATGCGGTACATGGTTACGCCCCCAAGCGCGATGCCGCAGGCAAACCCTATAGTGGGCGTTTTTTCGCCGCATATGATGCAATTCACGCATGCCAATACGATGCCGCGCTCGTTGAATGGGAAGCACGAAAGGATACCGATCTCAAAGACTATTGGCCTCGTTCAGAGGTGCCTTTCGGTTTCATGACACACATGAATAACGGCGGCATTCCAAACCACGGCTATACGCACTGGTGGACGATGTTCAACCCTCGTCAGTTGCTGGCACAAGCCCAGCTGCTGAGAGGAATTCTCACCATTGGCGATTACCCTTGGAGTGTTAGAGAGGCTCTTCTAGGTGCTTTCCAGCAGAGTATTCGCTATAGAAATATGTTCTGTTTCTGGGATATCAATTATGACAAGTTGGTGCCCCACATGAGTAATAACAACTATCACCCCAAGACAAATGTTGTCGAAGGGTCTTGCTTCGGTATTATGGGTAGTGGGCGCTGGTCATCTTGTGCTGATGGTGTCATAGAAGGGATTGAATGGGGTAAGAATCCTTACGAACTTGTCAGTCCCCAATCTGTATCTCGGGTTCGCAGTGATGGTGTTGAAAAATCAAGTAGCGAAAAGGTATTCCCCGGTGATGCAGTTGTAGACGTGGAAGTGCATCAGGGCTCGTCTACAGATCTGTCACAACTTGAAAGCGGTAGCCTAGATCTGGTGATTACCGATCCTCCGTTCGGTGGCTTACTGCACTATTCGGAGCTGTCCGATTTCTTCTACGTATGGCTTCGCCTGGCGCTCAAGAACAAATACCCAGCAATCTTTGGCTCCGAGTACACCCCAAAGTCTCTGGAGGCAGTAGCCAATCGGGCTCGCGAGCCGGAAGATCCAGATGGTTTCTATCAGCGGCTGCTTACCCAGTGCTGGCGTGAGGCGCATCGACTCTTGAAGCCCGGTGGTATCTTGGCTTTCACCTTCCACCATAGTGCGGATGAGCCTTGGGTGGCGGTATTGGAGTCGCTGTTCGATGCCGGGTATTACCTTGAAGCAACTTACCCAATTCGCTCGGATGAGACAAAAGGTGATGGAGCAAAGCCAGGTACCTTCGGTTCTCAAACTATCGAATACGACATCATCCATGTCTGCCGCAAGCGCACGGAAGAGCCAAAGCCGGTGAGTTGGGGGCGGATGCGTCGTGAGGTGATGGCTGATGTGCGTCAATTGCAAGGAATGTTGGAGAATCATGCTCAATCAGGTTTGCCCGCTGCAGATATTCAGGTTATTCGCCGTGGTAAAGCATTGGAATACTTCTCTCGCCATTACGGCAAAGTGTACGTTGATGAAGGGCGTACGATTTCAGTTAGGGAGGCTCTGGTTGGTATTAACCAACTGATTGATGAGGATGCAGATAAAGGCAACGAAGCACCACCAGTGAACGCTGAGCCCATGACCCGACAATTTTTGCGCACTTTTGGTTCGGTTAACGAGATGAAGCGCGATCAATTGCAAAAGTATTTGCGTGGAACTGTGACTACCCCAGATGATTTTGTTCAGCGTAACTGGTGTTCGGAGGCGAAGAAGGTTTTCACTCGGACTAATCCACTCGATTTTTCCCGTGATTGGCAACGAAAACATCGACGTAAGCTAACCTCCGATCTCGACCAAGCGCTGGTATTGATCGGAGCGTGCTTTGATGGCAGTGGAATTAGTGCCTCGGATACGCTGAATAACGATAATTTCAAGCCGCATGTTGCGCTGCGTTCACTGCTGGAATGGTTGCACCGTAATGGTCCGGATCAAGCTACCCGCAATGCAGCGTCCCTCGCAGTCCATATTTACCGAAATTGGCAGGCAAGTTTGGCACCATTACCGGTGCAGGGCTCCTTATTTGACGATGATGAGGAGTGGGCATAATGCGACAGACTGTAGATACCGTGTGGCAACGACGAGGCACCAGTTGGTTGTGGGACGAAGAGGCTCGCAATCAAGTCTGTGTCGCAAGTGAGGTCTGGAGTTTGCGGCAGTTTCTACAATCGCAAGGACGTTGGCCCGATGATCTCCCTAGCAATGACAACCAGACATTAGTTGTCGCCGGGCTTGATGGTTGTCTCGATCTGTTAGCTCCTGAACAGGGAGAAATCTGGCTGGGAGAAACGATTAAAAGCGCCATTCTCTCGTTTCAGGATTATTACGGTGGTGAAGCTGCGTTGATCTTCTGGTTACCTCAAGGTCACAGTCGACTTAAACAACTGGTTACTAATGATGCTGTTTTATGGTTATGCGAGGCGCCTTATCGTGAGAATCAGATTGATTTTGGTCGCCTGCTATGGGGGGAGGCTAATGAGTATCCACAGGAAATTTTGCTGCGTGAAGGCGCCAAAGTAGCTGGACTGTTTCATTTACGAATTACCTGAGGTCGACGAGTGGAAGCGGATGCATTGTTTCAACCAGGTGAGCGGATTATTCACCATGAGTTCGGGCAGGGGGTGGTGCTTGATCCTGTGCGAGATGGTTACCTGCGCGCTTTCTTTGGGGTTGGTGAACGCCGCGTACCTGTTGGCGCTGTGCGGCGCCAGCTCTCACGCACCGAGCGCATCCTGCGTGCCGTTGATGGCGGCGCAGATCGGGCGCGCAAAGCGTGGTTGTCCTATGAGGCCCATGCGTTGCCCGTCATGGAAAGTGCATCGGCACTGACTTCCGCAAAGATTGACCTGCTGCCGCACCAGGTGGTGCTGACGCACCGGATTGCGACAGCATCCCCCCGACGCTATCTGATCGCTGATGAGGTGGGGTTGGGCAAAACCATTGAAACAGCTTTGATTTTGCGTGAGTTGGCCAGCAGAGGGGAGCTGAATCGCGCACTGATGGTGGTACCTGCAGGGTTAGTGAATAACTGGCACCGGGAGCTGAACGAGGTATTCAACCTCGATTTTGAAGTGTTCGGTTCTGAGGGCGACATAACTGACCGTAAAACCAATGCATTTGCCAAGCACGATCGATTGATTGCGAGCATCGATACACTCAAACGTCCGGCGCGTATTAAACGCTTGCTGGATGCTCCTCGGTGGGATCTGGTGGTTTTTGATGAGGCTCATCATCTGACGGCTTCTCGAACGGGTGGTAAGGTCCGGAAGACGGAGAATTACAAGCTCGCCGAGGCGCTGAAAGATCACTCTCGTGACCTGATGTTGTTATCGGCCACGCCGCATCAGGGCAATCACTTTCAGTTCTGGATGCTGGCGCAGCTCCTGAACCCCACTTTGTTTGGTAGCCCAGAGGAAATGCTGGAGAACCGCCACCGTCTCAATACTGTGATGTTTCGCCGGACCAAGGCGGATGCTTGCCAACCAGATGGTTCACCACTGTTTGCTCGTCGCTGGGTTCATACCGAGTCGTTCCTTATGAATGAGGATGAGCGGCTGTTTTACGAGAGGTTGCGCGAGTATCTGGAGGATGGTTTTGACTTGGCTCGTCGTCAAGGAAACCAGGGGCGCGCGCTGGGCTTTTTGATGGCCATTTTCCAGAAGATAGCAGCATCAAGCTTCGCGGCTGTACGCCGAACGCTCAAGCGTCGTCTGCTTATGTTGACCCTCCACGAGGCATTACTGCGCGATAAAGATCTTGATATTGAAGGGCGTGAACGTCTGACTGAAGAAGCTCGAGTTTTGATTCATGAAGAATATGCTCTGCCTTACGACAGCATTGGGCGTAGCGAAGTGGATCGAGTGTTGGCCGATCTCAAGTTCCGTTTGGTCAAAAAGCTTGATGCAGAGGCGCTTGAGATGGCCTCCGATCCTTATGGCAGTGAATACTTGGCAACCAATGCCGAAGAAGCTGCGTCGGCTGTTGTGGAGCTTCACTTGCCAGAAGAGCGTTTGCGAATTGGCGATCTTCTCAATGTGTTTCCGCAGCAGCGTGAAACTAAGGCGCAGAAGCTGCTTGATGGTCTGGGTTATTTATGGCGGCAAAATGCCAGCGAGAAGATCGTTATCTTCGCCACCTATCTTGGGACTGTCGATCTAATTGCTCGCGAGATTGAACAGGCGTATCCAGGACAGGGAGTGGTGGTTTTGCGTGGTGGCGATCATGGAGCCAAGCTGGCGGCAGAACGGAAATTCCGCTTGAAGAATGGGCCGCGTGTTCTGGTTTGTACTGCAGCTGGCCGTGAAGGTTTGAATCTGCAATTTGCGCGCATCCTGTTCAATTTCGATCTGCCATGGAACCCGATGGATGTGGAACAGCGTATCGGGCGTATTCATCGCTATGGTCAAAACCACACGGCGCAGGTCTACAACCTCGTTCTCTCCGATACCATCGAAGGGCGAATTTTCTTGATGCTTGATGAAAAGCTGACGGAAATAGCCAAGACAGTCGGTAAGGTTGACGATCAAGGTAACGTAGCTGAAGACCTGCGTGCACAGATTCTTGGTCAGCTATCTGAGCGTCTAAATTATGACCGACTCTACCAAGAAGCTTTGTCAGACCCTGAATTGAAACGAACACAAGTGGAACTTGAGGCTGCGCTCTCAAATTCACGGGAAGCTCGACAGGTTGTTTTTGACCTATTCCAAGACCTTGATGGTTTCAGTCTTGATGACTACAAACCATTTTCCGATGTTTCATCTAGTCTGGATCGGCTGGTACGCTTCCTTTCGGCAGCGGTGGCAGATCGTCAGCAACGCTTGGTCAAGATCGACAACGAGACCTATGACTTAGTGACTATTGATGGGTCGAGTCAACAACGATTCACATTGAACCGAGATTTAGCGACAAGCAGCGATAACTTGGAGTTGATGGGCTTGGATCACCCTCTGGTTCAGGAAGAGCTTGGCCGCTGGCGCAGTGTTCCGCCTGAGGAAATTGGCATTGCCGTTTCTGGCGACTTAGATACCCCTGTTCTGCTCTCTCTGTGGATGGTCGAAGCTTCTTCTGGCAATGGTGAACGTCGAGTCGTGGTTCAGCCGATTGCCGTTAAGCAAGATGGTACACGAGTTCCGGTGGTTGAGCGGCAGGTTGAGCAATATCTGCAGGCACCGGTAACATTATCGAAGTTTGCGCTCGAACAACGGCAGGAAATATTCACGCATGTTATTGAGCCGACTCTGCAGCGGGAACTGAAACATAAGGGGGCCGCCAATGGGGATGGTAGTTACTCTGCAGAGCTAATTGGCTATGTCGAGATCATGAACCAGGGGGCACAGGTCAGTCCAGCCTTTGCTTCCGAAATTTGATCTGGATGACTGCATCGAATTAACTCAAGGCATTGAACAAAATGGTCAGACGTGGGAGCGCCGTTCGGCTCACATAGATCATCGCGAGCTTCGTTCTCGTGTGTTGGAGATAAATCCGAGAGCAGACCTGAGAGCGCATGAAGTGTTTAATCGTCACATCTAGGCATGGCTTACTGAATTGGTATCCCACTTTTTTACTCTATGCTTTCTCGTTATCGGTGCTGGATTTGCAGTTTGGTATCCAACTTTATTTTTATAATGCTGTTTTTCATGTCGTAGAATGCGGCTTAGAGGCGGATCAGGTATCCAACTTTATTACTCGTATACAAGTGAACCGGATCGAGCTGCAGCTGTTCGTCGCGTTCGCTCAGAAGTAACACCCTGGTACCCGGGGCGACGTTATAGCGACCGATGGGTTCCGGGTCGTAGGCAATATTTCGATCGGCTTTATTGGCGAAGAGAGAAAGATACTCTTCCCGCGTTAATGACTGAGAAAAACGTCCGCACATGGTTACCTCCAGTGGCCAGACTGAAAGTATAGAAGATGTGATCGATGTGGATCTGGAGTCAGGATGCCGCTTCAGCGGCATAGAGGCGCCAGCAGTAGTTGAATGGAGTACCGAGGGCAAATGGCGCCGTAGCCCGGCGCAGCCGGCTGCTGTTTTGACAGGTTCTGCCTATCCCACCCCCTGCCCTGATTAGCTATACCCGCTAAAAACATCTCAGACGCCGCTGTACGCGGTCGGAGTGGACCCGGCAAGGCGACAGCCGCAGTCGGGGCGTATCTCCGCGTTAGCGGGCCGGAGGGCCGCTTACGAGCGTGTACCAGACAACTGACCGCCGCTCCACTCACAGCGATGAAGAAGAGTAGTTACAACACCCATCATTAAAAGCGACACTACTCCCGGCCTTCGGCCGGGGACGGCGGCGCTTTTCAGTGGTGGGGAGGGGCACCTGGCTGGCAAACCGGCGCCGGTTTTATGATGAACATCATTATGAATGCTGTAACTAATGTAGTTCTCCGGTCGGGGCCCGTCGCGAAGCGATGGGAGCAACTTCTATCTGAGCGACGTGGACACGTGCGGCCGCTGTAAGCGAAGGCCTCATTGAGTTATTCACAGAGCCGGCAGAGACAAAAGATCTCCCTGCTGCTTGCAATGCAGGGGATTAAAAAAGTGGGGTAAGACTATTTTGCAGGTTTGCTGTTACCCTTTTGCTAAATTCCCTGTTTATTCATTTGCGGGTTTTTGTGGATAAGTGAAAACCTGGTGCGAACGTCACAGGGTATACGTGCTAAAACCAGCGATGGTCCGACGGCCGGAACGTCAGATGGATAAAAACCAGGCAATTTCATGAATCCGGACAAACGCCAAAAGCCCCGGGCAGGGGCATAGAAAAAATAGCTAAATGATATCCGTCAGGACGGCGGAGCCAGGGCCAGCTCCAGCTGATACAGGTTCTGAATGGCCAGCTGCTGCAGCCGCTCCGTTGTACACCAGTAAGCCTCGTCTGCCGGCATTGTCTTCAGGATATGAAGCGACATTTCGTGAATCTGGCGCTCACGAGAATATCTGGCCAGGCGGTTAGCTCGTTTACGTTCGGCGCCACGCTGCCGACGGAACTTCAGTGCATCGAGAGTTTTTTGACGGTACCAGCGCTCACGTGCTGCACGCGGGGAGATCTCCTCATCTTCACGCAGAATCCCCTCCTCGATAAGACGACGATGCTCTTCGCTTTGCCGGAGCTTTTTTTGTTGTTCCGCATCAAGTTTTTCCAGATCCACTCCCAGCATCTGAAACCCTAACGCGGTGATATAGACGTATTTAGGAAGCCAGGTACGGGATTCCCTGTCCCAGCTATTTTCTTCAGATACAGCCAGGACACCAAAACGGACCTGTTCGTCAATCAACCGGGACAGACGTGAGACTGTTACCTCTGTTTCCGGAATAACTTTTCCATGACTGTCTTTCTGGCTGAGTTCTTTTGCCAGACGAGAAATACACATACCGACTGTCAGCTTGCCGGCATCACAGAAACTGATCAGCACTGGCCAGATAGCATCCAGCAGACGTTGCTTTTCCGGCCGGAAGCCATACCGGCGGCCAGCCCGACGGCGTTCCCTGACGTACAGCGGATGAAGCGATACGTGCATACGCAGTCGCACCTCACCAGTGGTGCGATCTTTTTGAACAAGACGGTTATAGGCGTGCCCCAGCTGGCCACCCAGTTTTTTGTAATGCTCCGGTCGAAACCAGGTCGGGTTTTCACATTTGGGTTTTGTGGAGTGCTCGCCGCGCCGGCGACGGGTAGATTTCTTCTCCGGGGAAACCAGAAAAGATGCCACATGGCCGTCCTCTACCCCCTGCCAGAAACGGATCTGTTCTTCCGTATCCAGCTGACTCCAGTGTTGCGGATTGTGCGCATTACTCATCTGCACTCTCCCTGCCGCTGTTTTTGGCGGCCAGACACTTCAGTCTGGCTTCGCTCAGTTTCAGCGAGAAAGGCCAGGGAGTGTAGTCCAGGGGAACCGTGAAAACAGGTGCAGGATTGTTTACCTGAACATACTTGCGTGAGCTTTGTTGGTTATGATCAGTCACCGCTTCCTGCGCTTATGTTGCGCGGAAGGAGTGAGCACAGAAGGTCTTGAACTTTTCTGAGCATAAATCTATACTCCCTGCATAGAGCAACACGTTCTATGCAGTTTATGAGGGCCCCGTTAATCTTTTCTGTCCGCCAAGATTGAAGAAGATTATCGGGGTTTTTACTTTCTGGTTCCGGGTAAACATCCACAAAACCAGCTCCCTGCCACCTTATGGTGTGGCCAGCCAAGAATTCTAAACGTTCAGTAATCTAGCACTCATAGCAGGCATGATCAAGAATGTGACGTCGTTACGTCGATTCCTAGTTTCGCAGATTCCCTTTCAATCAGCCTCTCAATCATTGCTGCCTGAGTAATTCCTTCATTCTCACACATGATTTGAAGCTGGTTTTTAAGCTTGTCCCGCACAAATACTCTCACCTCTTTGTGCGTCGCTTTTTTTCGGGCAACAGCTTTCTGCTGACGTTCTGCCGCAGAAACAGGGTTGCCCTTCCTATAGGGACGTTTAGATGAGGAAGTAACTCCTTTAACGACCTGTGACATCTCTGCCTCCTCAAGCATATAACTGAATACTTGAACAAAGATACTACACGTCGCTGGATGCAGCGAGAGTTACGTTATTTTTTGTTATATAACCTGCCCTTGTTTGCGCAATGAGCAGGCTATTGAGCGAGGAGGTTAATACGAGGAACTCCAGTCTTTTCCCATCTCCCAACGAGTTTGCCAGTGCTGCAGATAGCGTTGAGCAACGACTGGTTCATCCCACACGACTAGCACATTCTCTGAATTGAACCGATCAGCGGCTCGAGTGTAGTTAAAAGACCCCACTTCAACATTACGGCCGTCAGCAATAATGACTTTATCGTGCATGATTTTGTACTGCGACACTGTGCGAACCGGGATACCGGCATTGACCAGAAGATTCATGGCCGCCAGACTCGCCTTGTTTTGCTTGCCTGTATTGGCTTTCCAGTCCAGAACCACTTTCACATCGAGACCACGCTGTTTTGCCCTGACAAGCGCGCCGGCGACTTCGGGTGAGGTGAAGGAATAGCCCATCAGCCGGATTTCCTGCTGTGCAGAATTAATAGTCTTCAGGACCAGCTGCAGAGCCGTTCCTTCCGGCGAATACCCCGTCTCGATGCTGGCGGCATACACGGCCGGAACTGGTGCAAACAAAGACAGGCTGATAAGCCCGGACAGACAACATCTGCGGAGCGTACGGTTCATTTTTTTCACAGTATTTCCTTAACGGGTGTTTAAGAAACGCCGGGAGCGGGGAAACTGGCTTTTCCCCGTTCCCGGGGTTGGACAACGACGCGATGCGGAGGCGTCAGGATTTTGTGGTATGACGAAACCTGTAGCAGACGGGTCCGTCGCCGGTATCGTGGACAGATCCCAGAAACCAGCCATCATCATCCGGTGGCTCCGGTATCCAGCCACGGGCATCCGGGGCTTCATCCGTAAATCCGGCAGCGAAAGCTTCAGGCGCTTCATCGCGCATTGTCATCACAAAGCACTGGAGTTTATGGGTTCTGAGCCAGTAACTTAATTCTGCGGAAGTTTCACAGCCACTTCGTACCAGCGCAGGATGTGTCCAGTACCCCTGTTCATCACGTTTCACTTCGGCGGCGATAATCATTTTTCTTTCTCCTTGTGTTCGCTATGCTTTGTCGTTGATTTCATAACGGTTATGGATTTTTCTTCAGCACCGGCTTCCCGGTATTTCAGAAACTCTCCGACCCTTCTTACCAGCCTCTCTGAATCCCGATCGCGTAGTAGTGGAATACCGGCCTGCCTCAGAACCTCTTCCAGCAGAATATCGCGCCGGATACGGTGTTTTTTCAGGTGTGAGGCATCTTCCAGTTCAACTGCGCCGATGATAGCGAAGGTATGGATGTCAACGATGACCACATCGCAGTGCCACTGTGATGCCATCCGGAAGAGTTGCCACCAGGTCCGGGAACGTGGCCTGATATGGGGAGAGAGTGTGGCAATATCTGCCACCCGGACCTGAGGACACAACAGCCAGCGCTTTCGGCTGGTATGCCTCAGTAATGCCCTGAAAAAATGTTGTTCCCGTGGCGTCAACAGTGTGTCATTACCCACCCAGACCCGCTGGCGACACAACCGTTGCTTAGCCTCTGAGGGGCGAATACCCTGGGCTTTCAGTGACATCAGAACCGGGGAAGTCTGCGTTACTGCGCGTCCTTTCAGAAGCAGCACCAGAAACCCCAGCAGACTCAGCACAACAATAATGCTGCCTGCCATCATTAATATCTTTGCCATGTATTTTATTCCCTGATGTTCCTTTCTTTCCCGATGCGTTTTCCTGTCGTCTTCCTCATCTTTCTGTCCCTCTTCTGATTGGCTTTCTCATCCGGTCGATGTGACGGGTATAAAGGACAAGACCTGCCCAGAACAGCACAACAGACGATAAAAGCAGATAAAACCCACTCCCCCGGAAAACAGAAGGGAACAGGAGCATAAGAACCATCGCAAGCACGATGCCGCAGAAATAACAGAACAGCTGCTGCTGTGTGCGCAGAATAAAATATTTAAACATAGTAATATTCCTTTTTATTTGATGATTAACGCACGATATTAAAGCCCGTGCATTTCATAAATCGCACGTCGTGATGTAATGAAAATATTGAAATCAGTTAAATGCTGAAAGTGGATGGTTTAAATTGAAAACTGAGCACTTATAAGCGTCACATACCACCGTGACGAGGCAGTCCCGAAGCGGCCATTCACTGTACCGAACGGCTTGTCACTCTTCTCGTCTGCCATACCCGGTCAACACACACGCCTCAGCCACAAAGCCTTTCACCCTTTTACCTCTCTTTCGTTTGAATATGCTTTTCTGACTATGAGACAATAAGAAACACAAAAGACCTTTCCGGGCAGGAGTAATACCACTACTGACGCAGTCACATATAATAACCGCACCATACAGGGTTAATGTTATTTAAGAGGATGTGGGTTCTGTCAGATCGGGAATATCCCACACCTGACAGCCTATATTTATTCCGTTATAAATCTTTCCAGTCAGGTAATTTATTCACCTTTCGTCGCCACAGATGAAACAGTGCCATCGTCAGGCCAAATAACACACCCGAGATAAAATTTATTTTGCAAGCGAACAAGGGGGGCATCCCCTAGGTCCGCCACACCATCCAGTACATCCACAGCCCATATCCGACGGAGAAAGAGCTTGTCATCACGCAAAAAACCTGCCAGAACGGAGCAAACGGCAGCGGGGGAATGTTTATCCCCAGCCGCCACATCAGTCGTATCAGAGGCGGTGCATAATTGCTTTTCCACATCTTACGGCTGGCCATTATCGCCAGCGCCTTTTGTTTCCGCGCTTCAAAATCCATATCCTCACCTCGATTGTATTTACTCAGCAGACTGGCTCCGCATACGCTCAGTTCGCAGGAGTTCTTTCATCATGCGCTCACTGGCGTACTGCGCTTCCTCTGCAGTGACGGTCGCAACGGCATTCCCCTGCAGATCATAGCGGGAGGCCCCCACCTTCATCCGGGACAGATAGCCCGCAGACCGGGTCAGACTCTTCAGGCACTTAATGACCTGTTTATGCGACAGCGGCAGGTCGCGGTTCACAATGTCGGCAAACAGCTGCTCGCGCATTCCCGTCGCCAGCAGACGGGGTGAGTTTCCGTCGAACAGCTGTGGCCAGAATGCCTTCAGGGTCATGATGGCCTGTTCCGGCGGCAGCAGGCGAAGATAACGCACCGGAGGTGGCGTCTTTACCGCTTTATCCGGCGCCGGCGCAGCGTTGCGCGCGTCGGCTTCGGCCGCTTGTTTAGCCTTCTCAAGTTTCGCTTTCTTTGCCTTCCAGGCCGGCGGGGACGAGACCACCACGACCTTCTTTCGGCGCACCACACCAGGAGCAGGGGTTGCCTCTGCGGGGGCCGTGCTGTTCTCCGCCGGTTTTCGTTTCAGGCTCAGTACAGGGCGTTTTTCTTCTGCCATAACAATTGCCTATCGTTCAGTTAATAAAAGCTACTATACCTGAACGACATCGCCCTTTCCTGCTCCTGCGTTCACATTGAGACGACAATACCCAGTACCGCCAGGTGCACGGCATAGAACATCACGAAGAACTGCCGCGGCCAGAAGCGTTTCACACGTTCTCCGGCAGATGAGCACACCATCAGCGTCAGCAGCGCAATCGCCAGCCCGGCCACTGATTCACTCACGTCATGCATATTCATCAGCAACACCATGAGGGCCCACAACACCCCGTATCCCAGCCGTTCCGGTGCATGCTGTGCGCGACAAAGCAGCCAGCTGGCGGTGAGCATGCCCACTCCTGCCATGCCGTAGCTGCCGGTTGACAGGGGTATCCAGGTGACCAGCAGTCCAGCCGCCAGGAGGGTGTAATACCAGGACGGCTGGCTGACCCACCGCAGGACCTGGCCCGTAACGGCAAAGGCAAACAGAATATTCCCGGTATACCACGGGTACCCGATGAGCATAAACGCCACCTGGGCGACCAGCGCCCAGCCCCACAGGTTGTTCAGTTGAGACTGGCGTATTTCCGCGTGCCGTGCCAGATTCATTCCCCATGCCAGACCGAACAGCGGAAAACAACCACGTCCCAGCAGGCGCATCACTTCATTGTTTCCGGCCAGCAGTAAGCCGGTGTGGTCAGTCACCATCAGTACCAGTGCGACCGTTTTAATCATATCCGTTTGTCCCGGTGTCCAGGTCAGCAGGCGCTGAAGCCAGCTGTCTGTCGCGCCTGGAAATGTGTGTTGTGCTCTCATGTTTTTTTTCCTTTTAGCGCTCCGGCAGACTGCCCGATTTTAATCGGGGAGGCTGCCGGAGCAGACAAGCCGCAGGCGCGTCAGTCGCCCCCGAGGGTTTTCTCGCGGTTAAGGTCACGAACCATGTCACGCTCCACAGCCTGCAGACGCTCACGCTGCAGACGTTCTGAGGCCACCTGCTGAATCGCCTCCTCCTGGCGCCGGAACTGAGGATCATCCGGTAGCGTCGTTTTCTCCGTACCCGGCCGGTCACGCTCCAGTCCGCGAATGACGTCCCCGATAACCTCTTTCACCCGGTCCGCCGGCTCGCCGGCTTTACGCGCCTCCCCGGCCACTTCCCGGGCAGTCTGTTCCGCCTGTTTTTCCATTTCCCGGCGCTGCTGTTCTTCTGCCGCCCGCTGCGCCAGAACCTCTGGCGGGAGGATAATGTCAGCCCCGGTCTGCGGTACCGGAGCCACCGGCGCCGGTTCAGCCCATATCCGTCCGCCGGTAATGGCCCCGGGGTTCCAGGGACGGTCATCACCGGCCAGCCGCACCACCACCCCGGTATCGGGATTGTCGCGGGCCATTCTGACCCCCTCTCCCATATTCCCGGCCAGCAGGCTTTCACCATTGCGGCTGTTCTGCAGCGCCACGAACCGCGCGTCTTCATTGCCCATAATCCTTCCCTCTCCGCCTATAGCCTCCAGCCGTCCGTCCCGATCGGTCAGCGGGCTGAGCCAGATACCGGCGGCTTTCCCGTTTTTATCAAATGCCGGCAGCGCCACATGCGGCTGAGGGTACTTTTTCCCCGGAGAAATGAATTTTCCCGGTGAATTTCCCTGTGCCAGACCGGACTGCTGCAGGGCTGCCCGGCCAGCAGCGGTTTCATCCAGTGGCCTTGCCCGCCCGAACAGCAGATCGGCGCTTTTCACCGCCCGGTCGTTACGGGGTTCCAGAATATCGTGCGCCGTCGCTTTCTCAGGTGAATGCTTGATGGCCTTTATCCAGCCCTCACGGCTGTCGGTGTATACCTGCACATGCTGTTTCATGCGGGATAAAGCCACATAGGCAGACTCAAAGCTGGCCATCTGTTCCCGACCACCGGCCACCCCTTCCAGCGCGATGGCATACGGTTCGCTGGCCCCCTGGGCGCCGTGAGCCGTAATGGCGTAGGCGAGGTCGATATGCTGCTGCGCCTGATCCGCCTTCGGGGTCAGCGTACGGGTGAGTTTGCCATCAGATAGCGTGACACTGTCACCCGAAACAGACTGCACCTCCCAGATACTGTTGGCCACATAGCCGCGCTCCAGGTCACTTTTGCTGAAGCGCATTCGGTCCCCCTGAGACACGGTTATCTTTTCCTGACGATAGAGCGTGACGCCTTCTGCCGATGCCTCCCGGGGTGAGATATATCGCTCCTTTCCTTCACTGTCTGTCAGGGTGATCAGCTGATTATCCTTATCCACCTTGCTGATACGGTGGTATACGTTATCAACCAGCGCCACCGCCTCCTTGTGAGCCGTCCAGGTCGACAGTTTGCGCAGTTCACCGTCACGGATGTTACTCGTGACCAGCACCGGCAGTGTGATTTCCTCTTTGCCGGTTTCCCCGTTCTCCCGCCGTGCGTCATGGATCAGACTGTTCAGCGCCCGCCGGTCCTTATTCAGATGGGTGATCACCAGCGTCTGCGACTGTGCCTCCGGGGTCCGTCCGGTATAGTCCTTCACCAGCGCCTCGTAGAGCGTCGCGGGCTGACCTTCCAGCAGGGTTTTCCCCTCGCTCAGCGCCTTTTCTATCGCCTTTTCCTGCTTTGGCGTGAATTCCACCACAGAACTGCCCGGCGCCCATGCGCCTTCTTTTCTCGGCACCTGCTCCGGCGTGACCTGCTCGATGGTGGTCAGGGCGCGGTGCACATCCCGCTCAATCAGGCTGTAGACCGCCGGTCGCAGCTCAGGCATCTGGCGTACAATCTCTTTCATGATGGCAACGTCGGCGGCGCTGCGCTGCTGCATCAGCCTGAACGGCTGGCCCGGCGCGATGGGCTGCAGCTGGTCGTTATCCCCACTGGACACCGCCCGTCCACCGCCGGCGACGATGAGGGAGTGGGCTTTTGCCATATCGGCCAGCCCCACCATTGAGCTCTCGTCGAGCAGGAACAGGGTGTTGCTGAAATCGGGTGTCTGGCCATTGCGCTGCAGCAGCTGCGTGTCGTGGAGGAACGATGCCGTCGTGCGCGCATCCACGCCAGCACTCTGCATTTCCCCGACCGCGCGATGCGTCGGCGCCAGACCGATGACGCGCGGACGGGTCTCTTCCGGCAGCAGACTGATGGCACTCATGACTGCCCGGAACTGGGGGGTTTTCCCCACCCCGGCATACCCCTGAACCACCGTGAACCGGTCCGTGCTTTCCAGAATCATCCGGGTCGCCGCCCGCTGTCCGGCGGTCAGGTCCGTCATCAGACTGGCCGGCACGCGGTCCATCAGGGGGGCCACCGCGTCTTTACCTTCCAGCACGTGGGTCAGGATGCTTTTTTCGGCGTCCCAGGTCTGACGGGAAATCAGCAGGTCATTGCCGTAGCCGTGCGCCACCGGTACATTCAGCAACTGCCCCGACCTGATTTGTGCCTGAATGGTCGTGTCGATGTCCGCCATCGGAACCTTCCCGCCCCCGGTTTCCAGCGCCGTCGCCAGCAGCTGGGGCCGGGAGAAGGTCAGTTTCTCACTTTCAAGCAGCGGGATGGCCAGGTGAATGGCCTGTTCTGCCGGGGTACGCAGTCCGGCCTTCTGCTGCGCAATGGCCGCATCCAGGTCCGTCTCGCCGGATCGGGTCTTCAGCTGCTCTGAGACCACGCTGAAGGCGGTATGCCGCGACAGCTTCTCCGTCGTGCGCGCCGCATCCTGCGCCGAGTACAGCCGGAGATGACTTCCGCTCTGCGCCAGCTGGTTGAGGGTGGCGTTATCCAGCTCACGCTGCGTCACCGACGCAAAGACCATTGCCGTCTCGCTAACCGACCTGCCGGGACTTTCCACCCAGCCGTGGCCGATTTTAATACCGTCAAACACGCCCGCGCCCACGGCCAGGGTCTGCGTGGTTTTCTGCCCCGGCCGCTGTACCGTCAGCTGCCCTTCCTCCACTTTCATCACCGTGATGCTTTCCCCGCCCTTCAGGCGTGTGTCCGGTATCTTCCCGAGCACCGCCAGACGTTCCCCCTCTGCCACCGGCAGTGTATCTGCCCGGAACAGCGTCCACTGGCTGTCGACCGCGGAAACCTTCAGATCCAGACGGACCCCATCCCGGTCTTTCAGGGTCAGCATATTGCTGCTCGCGGTCACCCGGTCAATGACAAAGCGATCGTGCGTCCGGTTCTCCGGATCCCAGCGTTCCATCACCATCCCCTCCCGGTAATAATCCCGCACGCCCCGGCTTTTGCTGTCCAGCCACACCGGCGTCAGGGCTGTAATGGTCGTGTCTTTCTCACCCAGCACCCCCTCATGTCTGAGGGAGTCACGGATAAGGCCGTTGAGTACGCTCTGTTCACGCGTCCCGCTGATTTGGGCCACGCTTTCCTGCCCTTCACGTACGCTGACGGCAAACTCCTGTGCCAGCCGGCTGTAGCGTGCTCCTTTATCCGGTTCACTGATGATGTCGGCTGTGGTCTGATGGCCCCCCTGCCAGCGATACGTATTCACGCCGCTGTCCTTCAGCACCGTCAGCGCGCTGCCGGTCCCGCTGCGCTTCCCGCTGTCGGAGAGCAGGACCTGCACGTTATGGCGCATCGCGCCATCGAGCAGGGAAATCGTTTCCTTCAGGCTCAGCTTCTCCGCCTGATCCACGATGAGTGTTCCGCCCGGAATAAACGCCGTCCCGTCCTGCAGGGCGGATTTACCGGTCACCGTTTCCCCGGCCAGACGCACATCACCGGCGAGAAAATCACGTGAGCGGTTATCGGCCGCCAGGATATGGACGTCACGCCCCTGCTCCCGGGCCATCAGGGTTAACTCGGCCACCCGCTCCCGCTGGCCGGTTGCACCGCCCTGACCGGAAACGATACCCATTACCGGGCGATCCTGCGCCAGCACGCTGACGGCATCGCTGAAAGGGACCTGGCGCACCACAGACGCATCGGGCGTGACGGAGACATGATTCTGGCGCTGCACCTCCTGACTCAGGGCTTTGACGGCGAGTTCATCGAGAACGTGGATGTTTGAGGTGAACAGGCCTTTCTCGCGATCGAGAGGGATAAGCTGCTCCCGTTCAATGGCGGCATCGATGCCCTTTCTCGCCAGATCAAACACACCGTCCTTCGCCTCCAGCTGGCCGACCGTGCGTGCCAGCAGGTCGGCATACGTGAATTGCACTTTGCGGTCGCTGAGACCGGCAATCGCTTTCGTCACCACATCCGTGATATCCGGACCGTCAGTGTTCACCGGCGCGGCAGGTGCACGGGCCAGCTCTGCGGCTCGCGCATCGGCGGCCTCACGGTACCCCCGGATGTCAAACCCGGTCTCCTTCAGCGTGTTCATCCACTCCACCATATTTTCTGCCGGATCGATGGCTTCTTTCGACTTGCGGGTATCGAGCGCGGCCACATCCCGTGACTTCAGGGAGGCATCGGGTCCTGCAGCCTCCAGGAGTTCCTGACTGCGCGTGGAAAACGACTCAACCGGCACGCCCTCCATCTCCCACATGCCATTCCGACCCGCATCGACTGTCTTGTAACCCATAGACTCAACATCGGCCCTGAGAGAGTTCTGGTATATCTTTCCGAAAGCGATGCGGTTGGCCAGTATGGTTTCGGAGAACCCGGTTTTACCGACGGTATCGCTGGCCAGCGTCTGCCATTTATCGCCGTTCTGTGTCGCGTTGATAACCACGCTGTGTGTGTGTATCTGTGGATCCTGAGCGCGCGATGTATCATGGTTAAAGCGGGCAATAATCAGATTCCCGGTCAGGACTGTTTCAGACACGCCATCTTTCTTTACCCGTGTGGAAGCAAGGGACTCCACCTGGTTAAGAGCTACTGTTACCGCGCGATTATGAGCATCGATGAGACGCTTATCGCCGCCCAACATAGCCAGCATCGATACACTTTTCGGTGCCGAGAACGTCAGGTCATAACCGGGCCGGTGCTTATTCACGCCATCCTGTATCCGGGTCAGGTCGCTGCCATCAGGTAGTTTTCCCTGCAGAAGCTCCGTGAAGACCTGCTTGTCTACCTTTCCTTCAAGTCCCAGCAATTCTGCGCCTTTACCCTGCCAGCGCTCCTCCATGCTCCCGATGACGTAGTAATTGTCTTTCTCTGTGTAGTAGTTACCGGCACTGCCCGCCGATTTAACCTGGCTGAAACTGAGCATCAGATATTCCCTCCAATCTCGACATCATCCTGCTCATCGTGCCGGTGGTTGTGGTTGATATTGACTTCCTCACGCCGCTGCATATCCCGCTGTGTCTGCTCATCTGCCAGCCAGGCGGCATACGCCTGCATGTCCTCAATGACACCGTCCTCGTTCATGCCGGCCGGCAGCATGTCCTGTCCCTGTTCCGCGGACTGCTGCGCCAGTTCCTGTTCTGTCCCGCCTGCAGCTGCAGCAGGGGTACCGGCAGATGATGCTGTTGCGGCAGCAGCGGCTGCTTTTGGTTTGAGCAACGGTATGGGCGTGACCGGCAGGACGGGAGGCTCCGCTGCCGGACGCTTTGTTGTCGGCGGCGCTTTTACCGGTGCAGGAGATACCGTCATTTCAGCTGGCGCAGGCGGGCTGACCGGCTCAGGTTGTTCACCGGCGTGACTGTCTGTATCAGCTGGCCCGGGTTCCGGCGCATCCGGCGTGAAAAGCGCCCGGGCAAGGCTGCCTTCAGCTTCCCGGGCCTCAAGCAGAGCACTGAGCCGTGCATCCACCCGCGCATCGAGAGTGCGAGGAATAAATCCCTCGGCAATTTTCGGACGCGGCTTGTATTTGAGGGCCAGTTTCACGGCCGGATACGGCCCGGGCAGCGTGACGTAACAGGACAGGTCAGGCAGCGTCTGAATATCGGAGTAACTGACCAGCGTTTCCCGCTCTTTTTCTTTCCCGGTCGATACACCATCACGCACCGGGTCAGCACCGTAGGAGTACTGCTCGCTGGCCTTGAGGATTTCCTTTTCGCCAATTTCACCGGCAGCAAACTCCGCGATCTCCCTGCTGGGTGAACGGAAGAAGGCCCGGGTGTTCATTACGTCAAAGAGCGTGGCGGCAGGCTTAACACCATAGATGTCTTCCAGCTGGGCATAGGACTGAATACCGAACACATAACAACCACCAAATTTACGCGCCTCCGGGAGGATTTCGACCAGGTCCGGCAGCTTGTGCAGCGTCGGGAGCTCGTCAGCGAAAATCCAAACACGCCGGTTACGGTTCTCCCCCATCGCCAGCAGGCCGCGGATAGCAATCGACAGCCACATTGAGATAACCGGCTTCAGGGAGGCATGGGTGTCAGCGTTGGAGGAGATAAACAACCAGCCATTGGGTCGGTCCTCACGGACACCCCGCATCCAGTCCCGGATAGTGAATGGCTCGCCGTTCTTCTCAATGCCCTGCAGGTAGCGAATAGCCTTGACGTAGTTGGTCAGCACGGCACGAATGGAGATGGCCGTTTTCTCAATTTTCTCTTCAACCAGGTTCGCTGCCGGCGTGTTCTGCAGATAGGCGCGCAGCTTGTCGATTTTAATGGACAGCATGGTATCGACCAGTTTCTCGTAGCTGCGATCCTTGTCTTCACGCATCAGGTACGCGCCTTCGGCAAAGATAGTGCGACCGGAGCCCTGCCAGAACGGGTCTTCTTTGGTACCCATCGGGATAAGGGTGTTGGAGATGTTGTCGAAGTCCGGCAGCGTCAGGCACTCTTTCCACAAATCCCAGGCCGCGCAGCGCGAGTCCAGCGGGTTGAGGATTTTATCCAGTGACGGGTCGTAATAGCTTTTGACGAACTCACAGGAGCGATCATAAATGATGGCCATATCGCCACGTGCACGCACGTAGTTCAGTAGCCGGCGGATCACTTCTGATTTACCGGAGCCTACGGTACCGTGGAGGCAGAAGTTCTGGATTTCGGAGTTTTTAAGAATAGGCAGATCGCCAATTTTAATATCGGAGGCCATACCATCACGCTTCATCTGGCGGGCCACTTCTTTGGGCTTATCGGAAAGCTGGCGCCCGCCGGTATTCTCATCCTCACTCTGCTGTTTCCCCTGGCGGCCCAGCACCCAGCTGGCGATGAAGAACGTCACGATACAGATAACAAGAGAAACCACGGCAGCAAAGACGAAACTGGTCCACAGCTGCTCTCCGCACCAGATAGTATATTTATCGGCCAGGATTTGTTCTGAGGTATATTCCAGCGACTGGCCGTAATACTGAATGGTGTATACCGGCTGGGAACGAATAATATCGCGCATCGGACCCAGCGTCGTACACCACCAGTATACGCAGCCGTTCACAAAGGTTTGCCAGCTAAGCCTATACATCAGCATCAGCCCGCACAGTACCCAGAATAAAATAAACAGCACGTAGAAAATAATATTGGCAATCTGACCAAACATGCGAAAGCGCATATTGGCGATCTGACCGCCCTGCGTCATATCTTTGGCATTGAAACTCATGGCACTAATCCGTCAGTAAATTATTAGGGTCGGAAGGACAAATTAATCAGCGAAAACAGACCTCACGGGGTTGCAGGGAATAAGCCCCCCATAGCAGGGTGTGGATAAATATCGCCAGGCATCAGTTTATGTGTTTCAAGAGACATGACAGGTTCAGATATTGCCATAAATAACCTCTGATCAAATAAAGACGAAAAGATTCCGCCGAAGGCGGCAACGCCTCACAGATGCACAAATAAATTGCGCAACTGTTCACCGTTCAGATCTGGAATTCATAGATTATTTGACGAATGAATTCTGACACACCAGAAAGGTGATGCCAGTATGGCCCGGGGACCGGGCCGTGGAATAGAAAGCTTACAGAATATTAGCGATCGATTTTGCCAGCTGGTCTTCAAGAACAGGCTGGGCTTCAGGGAACTTGAGGTTAACTTTATTAGCGTTAGAGACGACGCGAGTCTGGTATTTGTGCTGATTACCCGTTTCAGTACTTGTCTGCACTTTTGCGCCGGATGTTCCCTGACGTAATACGGCCACGTTATCAGTCTGAACCTGAGTTTTGGTTCTTTCCGCGATCTGAACATCGGTGATCATGGTGTAGTTCACATCTTCCACCATCGCATCAGCCGCCATCCCCACCAGACCGGCTGCAAGTCCTACCCCCAGGGTTGCTCCCGCAGAACTGGAGTTGTAAGCGGTAATCCCTGCCCCTAAAGCGGCGCCAGTCACAGCGCCCTCATAACCCCGGCTTAACCAGCCCTGAGACTCACGAAGGTCCATTTTATCGGCCTTAAGCACGTTCGCCTGGATCCAGTAGCCCGCCGTATCCGGGTTACTGACGACCTGATATCCCTTTGAAGTGACGGCGCTGGCAATTTTTGCCTGCAGGCCACTCATATCCTTATCGGAGGTATTTTTGATTTGCAGATAAACCGTCTTATTATTTGAAGGTTCCAGCCAGATTGTTTCGCTCATCTGGGTTTTTACTTCCAGATTTCTCTTTTTAATGGCGGTTCCCATTGCACTACATCCAGATAACACCAGCGCAGAGCTGACGACCATCACAGCCATGACTTTATTAAGCTTCATCCTGAATCCTTGTGACATAATCAATACGAGTAAATACACATTCTCTTATGATTTCGGAATGCGCATTCACTATATACGAATTTTAAGCGAGATGTAAAAACCAATAACAACCTAGACAGATAATAATAACCAAAAGAAATTTTTAGTCTGTTAATAAACCACCATAATTGATAGGTCGCTTCTGGATGATTACCCCCCCAACTTTTCCGCTCGGAAAGAGTTTATTGCAGAGGTGAGCAATGATAGCTGATAGCGTCCAAAATCCAGATTCATGACAAAACCAAAAAAAACAGACGTTAAAATAACCATAAATGCAAAAGAAAATGGCGTGTCATAAACCACTCTATTACAAATAGCTAATAACATAATCACTGCCATGTACACAACAGCATAAATCGAAACCTTCTTAGAAAAAAAGCGATATATATTCGATTTTTCTCTAAAGTTTTTAGGGACTGACAAAAAGAGAGAGCGTGAACTGGCAATACCTAGGAGCATAATGATACTGACCCCGACAGGAAAAACCAAAACATGAAATATATACTTTCCGGTCAAATAAACAGCATCCACACTAATTACAGCGCAAAGCATATTCCATGCAACTAACACTACGCCAGGCCAAAGGCACTCCCAAAAAGATGGAATTTCAGCCTTCCCTTGTGAAAGTAGATTTTTCAGCTCCTCCACTTCCTCAATAAGTAGTTTGTTCGTAATCATCATTTTTACCTTTTACCATCAAGATAATCCTTTTGAATTTTCGCCGCTTTTGCCTCTAACTCAGTAGGCGAGTCAGCTCCTGGTAAAGATTTCACCTTACTCTTTCTTTCATTATAATCACCTTTAAACTCATTTGCTTTTGTTTTATGGTCCTTTTCCATTTCAGTATTCTCATTTTTCACCTCTGCGCCTTGCCGTTGTATGTTTTCGCGGGTTTCCTGCTGCTGTTGTTTATTCTCTGTAATCATCCCACCAACTTTCTGATCCACATTATCCTTAATACCCGCATCTTGCGTCATAGCATCGATACGACCAGAATTTTGTCGGTAGTCGGCCATTACCGATCCATTGTCACCACCACCTGACACCCCAGCCATATTCTGTCCAATGCTTTCACGACCCTGTTGATACGCAGCATCAACCCTGGGTTCTACCTGCTCTTTGACGAATTCACGCGCCAGGGCTTCACGCTGCGCCGCAATTTCAGGAGAACTGGTATTGGTCAGAATGGCCTCGGCATCCTGTGGAGCACGATGCTGAACAAAGTTCGCAAACTGCTGAGTCAGGTTTTCGTTCATCTGGCCAGTCATGCTCTCTGTGCGTGACGCCATCTCACTGTACTCATGGCTGCGTGTCCGGCTGCTTGTATACTGGTCATAGCTGTTTTTGGCACTGGAGAGTGACGCGGCAAACTGGTCAACACGCGAGCTGGCATTATTATCGGTAATGTTGCCCGATGTGGTGGTTTTGCGGCTGGTAAAGTAATCGGATGCTTCCTTAAAGTCTTTGGCCGCCTGACTACTGGTATCATGTCGGCTGTCATTCGATTCACGACCGGAAGTGCCAACATTATCTGTGTTACCCGAGCTGTGGGTCCAACCCGCACTGCCTTTAACTCCGGCCTCAGCAGATAACCCAGTTCCCCATTTACCTAGCTTACCAAACAGCTGATCCCCTGAACTCCACTTACCAGATCCGTATAAATCAACGCCCTGCGTACTTTTAGCTGAATCATCCATCAACTGCTGGAAAGACTCCTCATTACTGATGTTGTTGGCTTTCGCATTAGCAACAACCGCATTCCACATCTTGCTTCTGGCCATCGAGTCCTGCGAAGAATCGGTAGTATCAGCTCCGGTCGTTGTTGAGGCGCTGTTCCCTTTATTGGTGCCAAATTGCTGCAGACTATTCCAGGCACTTGTCACGCTGCTGTTATAGCCATGCAGCGCGCTTTCGGCCTGGACATCAGCCTCACGGGCCATCTGTTGCTGCGCACTGGCTATCTGACGACCGACGTTGATATCCACCGGCAGTTTTGACATTGCACCACCACTGTCCCAGACCATCGATCCATCCCTCGTCTGCGTGCTCATGCCCCCATTCGCCAGCTGCCGTGACATCTGTCCGAAACTGGTTGTACTGTTGGTACCCCAGCTGTAGCCGCTGACGTTCTCCATCTGCATGTTGGCGAAAGAGTAATTGCCGTCCACCACGCCGGAGGCAGCCTGCGATGTTGCACTGAGCCCCGATGAAGAAAAATGGCTGTAGGCACTGGAGAAGGCTGCTCCCATGCTCTTCACGATCCCCCACGACAAAGGCGGTATCATCACGGCAATATAGCCCGCGGTGGTCGCAATATCCGAGTTTTTGAGCTGAACCTGCGACAACTCAGAGAGAACGACTGGGACGCCATTTTGCTTCGCATAATAGGCCATTGCGCTGTTCAGGATGGCGAACAGTAATGGCCACGTCTGCAGCCAGATAAGCGCAAACACATACCCCTTTAGCACCTGCAGAGTCATCATATTAAACATGGCGGCCATCACCATGATCGGGAACATCCCAATCATTATCCCCATGATAACGGTCTGCATCAGCGGAAGTGTGCGAAGCGCCTGGTGCCCCATTGTGGCCTGTGCCAGCCGCTGCTTTTCAAGGGATGATGTGTTAGCCATATTGACCAGACTGGCGGTGTCCCCGCTGCGGGCCGCATAACTCTGGATCCCACTGCGCAGGGCGTTCATCGTGACGTTCTGGCGGATAATCTGCCCGGCGCTCTGTCCCGAGCTGTAGAAGTAATTGTAGCTGTCGCCAATCATCTGGCTGAAAAGCAGATCGGGATTAGGTTTGCCGCCAAACAGCTGACGAACATAGTAGTTCCAGGTTTTACCGCCTGTCTGAGTATCCAGCGCGAGAGCCGATTTCAGATCCCGTGAGGCCTCCTCGCATGTCTGGAACTGGTTGTTTTTGTCAAACACGCCACGCAGTGGACTCGGGTTTGCAAAAATCAGGGTATACGGATCAGGTGAATTCAGTAATTCCTCAAAAGAGTACTTATGATTGAGGAAAATATCGCCCATCACACAGTTTTGTACGTAATCGGAAAACAGCGTCGTAATCTGAGGATTTTGTGACAAAAAATCCGTACTTTTCGCGACCAGATTACTGCCAAATAACATCCCCGTTTTACTGTACGTGACACTGTCCGGCAGCGCGAAGACCATCTCATAACTCTGGATAAGCGCGTTTCCTACCCGCGTTGTCAGCGACGCCGGAATGGCCAGACCAATAGGTACATTATCGACTTCATAGACCTGCGCAACGTTACTGTAATCGATGATCTGCACAGGGGTGCGAATGACAACCAGCATAGAGACCAGGGTGAGGGAAAAGACCCAGCCCAAAAGGTCCATCACGTTGTGTTTTTTTACCCAGTTCCCCGCCACAATGAGTACCGAGATGGCGATACACATCTTTTCTATGGTCGACCATGTGCCGGTCTCCATAAACGCCGCAATCGCGTTCAGGTTGCCCCGTAACCAGTCACCGCCTGCAATGGCATATACCTCAAGCATTACTGATTCCCCCCAAAATGATAGTTATTCTGGTAGCGGGTCATCATGCGGGCAGAGACCTGCTGGCGCATGTAACTCATTTGTCTGTCCACCACGAGCAAGGCGTCCTGCTGAACCTGAACGCGGGACTGGAAAGCGGCAATCTGGACACTCGCCTGGTTGAGGTTTTCCATGATCATATCCATTGTCGACTGGGGATAATTACCGGTTGAGATCATCGCCCGGGCCTGCTGGATAAGTTCCTGAATGTACTGCAGCAGGATGTCGTAGCCGATATAGTCCGTCAGCTGGTAAATAAGTGAGTTAGACACACCGAGCATCTGCGGGTCGACCAGGTATTTGAACACCGGAATGGTGGTGCTGGAGATAAACCCTTTCTCCTGATCCGTCAGTTTTTCATCAGCCACCGCTTTATTCTGGATACTGCTTAACAAAGCGGAAATCTGGCTTTTCAGCGCCTTACTGGAGGTGATGGTCACGGTGGCATCAGCAACGACCTTAAGACACTTATCCGAATCATTGCAGTGATAGATTTTAGCCGTGCCGCCCTCCATCATGGCTTTAATCAGATCCTGGTCAGTGGTGCGTGCCGGCAACGGGGTGATCTCACTGTTCTCACCAAAAATCAGCGTCCCGGTCAGGGTCATCACAAACTCTTTCAGCTCCTTATTGCCGTCAAAGAGCCGGTTTTTGGACAGGGCATCCCACATAATGTTGATGTTTTTCATCACACGCTCCTTGTCCTTATCGCTGGCTTTATCCTGCACTTTGTCCATCTGCCCCCCCACCGAACAGCCCTGACGGGAAGCCGCCCAGTCCGCAAAAATGTTGCTCTCACCGGCGATGTCCTGGCAGACCTTTTGCTGCGCCACCTGGTTGCGGGGGAACAGACCGCCCACAATGCCCTGAGCGGCCTGGCAGGAGCTGAGGTTCATGCTGTTGATGTCGCTGGCCATCTTCTGCAGGAAGTCTTTGGCAGTTTTGATCTCCGGAACCGTGGTCTGCAGGGCAAGGTCAAAGAAGTAGCCCGCGGCGTTGGACATAATTTGTTTGCCGAAGCGCTGCAGCTGCTCGCTGTTGATAAATGAGAACGACCCCAGGTACGCATCGATGCCGCCGCAGCCGGCGTTAATATCCGGCAGGGTCATGCTGACCAGCTGGATCGTTTTCACCTGCGTTCTGGCATACAGCGAACCGCCGGAGGCGTAACCCGCCGCCTGTCCCTGCCAGACCTGCGGCTGGCTGGTATTGGACGCAAAGCCAAGCTTATTGAAGAATTGGTTCATGTCGCCATTCACGTCGGCGGCGGCACTAAATGACAGGCCAAGCGCGGCACCGCAGAAGAGTGACAGAAGTTTAATTCGCATCCTGTCCTCCATTACGCACAGCATTATTTTTAACTCTGTTATTTCTCAGAATAAAAAGGATTTTCAGGTGATGACTGAAAAAATTGAGGATTGCTAATGTCACTCCGGCAACAAAGAACCCCATCCCGACAGCCATCAGCGCATAAGGGATGGCGTACATCATAATATTCCACAGGTCTTTTACTCGCAGGTCACCGCTGGCTATCCAGTCAGCCACGCAGAGATTAAATAAAAATCTCATTATCCATAACAGCAGGGCACCTGCAGTCAGAAACACAATGAATAATTCCAGATAGATTTCCATACGCCTTTCCCGGTGGACAAATTCCGGCTTCAGTTGTTCTATTTTTTCTGCTGCTGTCTGCCCGGGTGCTTTTAAACTGGCTGGAAATAAAAACGCATACAGTCCCGTCGAACGTATATATTTGTTCATGGCTATTTTCCTTAATCACTTGCTAAGACCGGATATAACAGAGACTCAGTGCATCATCTGAAATACCGTATCCACTCTGGCCATAAAGCCCTGTGCATCCGTGGCGCCCTGCAGGATCGGGTACGCTGCCAGCGTGTTCACGTTGACCAGAAACGTGGTCGGGGTGGCCACCGGGATATTGGGGAAAAAGGTCTGCATCACGTCAGGAGGCGCCGGCAGCGCTTCAGGAAACGCGTCATCACCCTGTCCGTCAATGGTGTAAGAGAACACGGAGAAGCCATACTGTCCGGCCAGCTGCTTCAGCACCGGGTCAAATTTATGACAGTATGGACAGTGTCCCTGCATGAACAGCACCACTTTCCAGTCGCGCAGGTCCACCTGCTTTCCGTTGCTGAGTCGTAACCAGCGTGGCTGAGATGCCCCGCTCTCCACCTGGGGAGTGTCGCTCTGCGGGGAAGCCGTTTCAGTACCGGAGATTCCCCGCGGATCCCAGAGCGACTTCACCTCATCGAACGTTCCCGCCTGTGCCAGTCCGGCCAGAGCAAGGGAAAGAGCCAGCGCCGCCAGCGGCGTCTTAGCGATGTTCTTCAGGATGCTTTTCACAGGCTTTCTCCTCTTTTTCGGCTTCAGCAATGAGGGCGTTAAGAATGCGGTATCCCCCGAACACCACCATTCCCAGCCCGAAGATTTCCCCGGCCTGGACGGCCAGCTCAGGCTGCTTTCTGACAAGCCGGGCTATCAGGTGGAAAAACACGCCCACGGCCAGCACCCACATCCCGGTGATATCTAAATCCGGAAAACGAATCTTTCGCATGACACACTCCTTAGAAATTCGGTTTAAAGTCGCTGGAGACATAGAGGAACTGTTTCGCCAGGTCGTCCTGACTGATAAAGCCGTAACTGAGAGGCTTCACCTGGCCACTTTTCGGGTTAACCAGCATCATCGCGGGGAAGAACTTCACGCCAAGCTGCTCAGCCTGGCCCTGGTCCGTCCGGCTGTCGGGCAGCATGGGGTTAATCACGCCGTCAACCGACACCGGTATGACGCTCAGGCCATAGGTTTCGCGGAAGTTTTTAATCACCTGGACCAGCTGGCCATCGATCGCTTCGCGCCCCCGGTAGAAGAACATCACGCCGTAGTGCTGTGCGAGGGTGGAGATAGCCTGACGCTGTTCGGCATAGTCGGCGGCGAGCTGGTTTTTTACCGTGCCGTTGTAGTGGCTGTACTGCAGGTTGTAATCGAGTTCCGGGTTTTCCAGCATCGCTTTCTTCGCACTCATCGAGAACAAACTTGCCTGCTGCGTCCAGTAGTTCTGCAGCCGGAAGTACTTCACGAAGTTTTCAGACGATGGATACAGAATGGCTTCGTACAGCGACCGTTTGGTGGCCGCCTGGAGTGTGGCGAGTTTCTCCAGAATATCCATTTGCGGCGGTGGTGCCGCTGGTGCGGCTGGCCTTTCCTCATCACGGGGCTTCAGTTTCTCGTTGTACCACTGCCAGCCCGCATCTTTGGCGAAAGCCGGCATCAGGGCGCAGTAAAGGCACCCCGCCAGCATGGCGGCATGTATTGTTCGCATGACAAATACCCTTTTATGAATTATTGCGACTGGCGTGACAGATGCTGATAGACACTGTATTTATCGAGCTGGCGCTGTACCTTTCCTGCATCATCACGGGCTTCAAAGCGGTAACCGCTGCAGTACAGAGGCAGATGATTTATCTGAAGGTCCACCCGCTCCCCGTCCCTGACCACCCACGCGGTCTGAGAAACAGTGTCGCACTGGATCCCCCAGGCCCGGTTGGTTGTCATAAATGCGTTAACCTGCCTGTCCCGCCACAGGCTGTACGACATAATGCTGACCAGGAGAAAGACAAACACCCCGACAAACACCATGACCAGCCCGTATGCTTTTTTCTCTTCCATTGACTCTCCTGGTCACATAATAAGGAATAGCGGCATGCTCAGTACTGAAGATATAAAAGCCTGCCGGTCCGCTGGCAGTTTCTGGAAAGCAGGTGAGTACTGAGCGGCCATCTGAACCAGTTCGGACGAGTTAATCAGGAACCTGTCTGTATGCAGAGAGATATCCGCAAGAACAGCCAGCACCATAACATGATGCTCCTGGGGTAAATTCTCTTCATTCAGAATGTCTATAAATTTCTCAATCGTGATATATCGATTCATCTTTGCTTTTCCTTGCATTTATAACTTTCTCCAGGGCTGAGAAAAACAAATAACACACAGACATGGCAAACCCAGCCATAAGAATAAAGACCACACTTTCGACATAATCACTTCCCGACGTCCCTTTGACTGCATCCCAGGAGAAATAAATCACCGGAGAAATAATGATTACTGTCAGTGTTAATCTCAGGACAAAATCAATGGCAGGCTGTTTGTGAAAATTAATTTTCATGATTATCGGTCTCTTTATTAGGCAGCATGGTTTATTGCGCGGATTGCTGACTCATGATTTCCTTAATTCGTTCTTTGGTCTTATTGGTGAGAACATCGTTTTCCGGTATTTTTTGATTTTTCATCAGGTCGTCCATAAAGTTGGTGAAATCAAGCATGTTAAAGTCGATCCTCTGGAGCTCTTCAACCGTAATCCCCCGACAGTCAGGACTGCTGGCTCCGCCAAAACCGATATGCAGCTGACCGTTTCTTCCCTGCTGCTGAACGATCTGCGCCAGTTTTGAGTCGAACTGGCAATAGCTCCTTTTTTTCTCCAGGCAAATCCCCAGAACCTTTTTAGAGCAGAATTCCCCGATACTGACCGTCAGCTTGTCTTTTTTCGCTTTTGCCAGCGCCTTTTCCTCGCTGCTGCAGCGTGCCAGCCCCACATCCTGGCCCCAGCCGCTGTCTTTGCAGCAGTTACTGAAGCCCGCAGCAAACTTCTTACAGAACTTCGCTTTTCCGGTGAAGGCCCGGACATCCACCCCGTTCAGTGCCGCGATGTCCTTCCCCGCGGCAGCCAGTGCCGCCAGCTCAGACACCGCCTGCCCAAAGTCGTTGCTCTTCCCGGACGTGGCTTTGTCACATTCACCATCAAGGCAGAAGACATCACCGCCGCAGATCATTTGTTTGCCACTCGTCCTGGTTTCGCAGGAATACGTTGCATATTCATGCAGGCACGTGCCTTCCTCGCTGGAGAAGGCGCACTGGCGGGATGACAGAGTACAAGCCGTATTTTTCATCAGGCTTTCACAGGAGCCGTTGTCCGCCGGTTGCGTGAGCCAGGTATCCTTATATTTCCAGCAGGCCTCCGTGAACGAGTAATCCCTGCCTCCGAGGGTGATGGTTCGCGTTCCTCCCGGGCTGATACATTCCTCGCCCGTTTTTTTTCCTTCATCCTTACTGAACGGACAGCTTTCAACCCAGACGACTTCAGGTGCATAGACGGTTTCGGTTTCTTCCATCACCAGGGTGACCGTGACCTGTACGGGTTTCTGGCTGGCCGATGATACGGTCCGTGATGTTTTGCTTACTGAAAAGTTCTGCCCAGCAGTGGCCGCTTTGTCCACACCAAACGACTGATGAATCTTCCCCTTCCCGTCATAGGTATATTTCGTACAATGCGTGTTCTGACCGCCTGAACACATCGATTCTGAACGTGGCCAGCTGATCACATCAATGGGGAACGTTCGTTCAAAGAGGGTCAGGCTTTCACTCACTGCACTCTTGCAGCTATCCCGCACCTTCCCTTCGGAATCGCATTCTTCAATCCAGGGGATCACCAGAGGCTCACCATCCACCGAGGCATTCAGCAGACGACCATTGGTCGGGATCGTCAGGTTGCCACTCCATTGCCGGGTACTCCGGGCATAATTCAGCGTCACCACCTGCTGATAGGTTCGGTTAACTTTCTGCGTGGTGGCGTTATCCTTCAGGGTCGCTTCCCGTGTGCAAAAATTTTCCACCTGCAGATCACGTTCGCAGGTATGGTTTGTGAACTCGCTGCGGTTCACAACCTGGGCGGTACAGGACTGTCCGGTATCGCCGACAATGCTGTCGGCACGGGATTCTGTATCCTTTGCGGCCTGAATAAACGGCGCATCCTGAGATATCTGATCCGGTGGCCGGTTTGTGAACGACTCCGTAACCGCTTTGCCTGTGTCCCCCTGGCTGAACTCCAGGGCTGAATCGCTTTTCAGAGAGCTGTCTCCGCTGGCAGTGACGCCGCCGTAGTATTTTGTCTGATTCGGGTTGGCGGTATACCCCGGCAGGTTTTGCTCACCACTGAAATTTTTCAGTGAGTTCAGACCATTGCCCTGCACCTGTTTCGCAAAATCCGAACCAGCTTTATAGTCACTTCCACTGTCAGCGCAGGCGGGAGATGCCAGCCAGATAAAGGCGCTCAGGACTAAAAAATGCGCGGTCAGCACGGAAATAACCGTCTTCATTTCCACCCTCCCTCATCCCTCACCATTTCCGGTAACGCTATGAAGTACGGTCTGTCTTTCATGGCTGGCTCCCGGCGGCATTCGAGTGCGCATCAAGTATTTGCCGGGCCAGCTGTGCGCAGTCACCGGTCTGTGCCACTTTCTCCAGCGCCTGTTTGACGTGAATGTTACCACGTACCACGTCATACCCGGCCTGACACCGTACCACCAGAGACGGCACACTCCGGATGCCGTACTGTGTGTATAGTGTCGGGTCAATCTGCACGCCGTCGGTCACGCCATCCTTCACCAGCTGCAGCACCGCGTCAGTGGTGGTCCTCATGTCGTTATTGACGAGCCCACGCAGTGTCGCCGGAATGCCGTACTGCCGGGTTTCGTGCAGCATCCGCTTCAGCCCCTCTTCAGGTATCGAGAAGGAGACAAAGTACAGCGCTCCTTCTGCCGGCTTTTCCTGATTCGCCGCTTTCTGCTGGCTGACCAGATTATCGATAAACTGGCGGTCTGATTTGGGCAGAGGATTGCGGCTGATTTGCGCCTCAAGCTCCTGCTGCAGCTGTTTATCCGGATGCTGGCGCAGCTGTTCGCTGAGGTTCTCCTGCTGTTTCAGCCACTGCTGGTCCCCGGGAGTATTAATATTGTCAGCGGCTGACGCCGTAGTGCAGAGCAGACTCAGCCCCCAGGCCAGCCCGGTGATTCCTTTATTCATAATTACCTCAATTAGAGAGAGTTATGTGCCTGGCTATTGCTACAGGTCATGACAAATGCATAGCCCTGCATCACATATTCAGTTATTCGACTGCATTTTTTCTCTGAGGGTTGCGCCAATGTATTGCCAGTCTCTGTATTGCTCTGCCGTTAGTACCTTTTTATCCGTGCTGAAAGTGACCCGGGATGTAGTGGGAGATACATCCTGATGCAGGAGGGGTTGCTGGCAACATTGATTCTGTTCTTTTTCCATCATTTATCCTTTTCCTGTCTGACTTACAAAAATACGCAGTTACGTTTACGCCACATCAGGTAGCCATAGTTCTTGCGGGTGTTGGGCGGATTTTTGCCGGCCTCCCAGCGCATCACGCTGCGTCCAAGCGGATGGCACTGACCACTGTCCGGATACATGTTCACCATCTGATAGCGCCAGCGTTCTTTCGGGATGATCGGGGAGGGATATTCGTAACAGACTGCCTTGTCCTTCCCGATACTCTCCATAATTTGTCCCTGCCGGTGGAGCTTGAAGGCCATACGCTCACTGACCAGTACCGACGACTGCAGCGGGCTGGACTCATTACTGACCTGGCCGTTAAACGGGTAAAGTGAGCCATGGCTTCCACCACACCAGAAGAGGATATCCAGAGGCATATGGAATGCACTGGCCAGCGCATCCGCTGCGCAGGCGCCCTGCGCGATGGGGTTGGCAAACAGGATCGCTTCCGGATTCAGAATGGTGGTGAGGCTGCTGTCCACCCAGGTCGGGTCAATCTCGGACAGATAGGCTATATCCATGTCTCCGCCTTCCAGACAGCCTGCCGAAGTGATGATGTTCAGCCAGTACGTCAGCGGGTACTTGTACCAATGAACGTGATAGAAGGCGCCGTTCACCTGCTTGTCGTCCTTTCTCGCGGTCCCCATGCCGGTCTTGCCGAGATTGATACTGAAGCCCCCCAGATTGACCATACAGCCAGGCGAACGGCTAACGTCCGTCATGGCCATCGGCTCCCAGTACCCGATGGCCAGTCCGGGACGAACAAAAAGCGGTGGCGGAGCCGGACACAGCTGCAGGGGACTGCCGGGATTGCTGGTATCAGGCAGGTCGCCTTTACCAACCTGCACGCTGCCGAGCGACAGAGGGAAGATGCAGCGCCAGCACACATCGGTGATCGGGTTAACAAACCGGCCCTCACAGGAGGGGTCTGCGGCGGCGCGGCCACTGAACGTTGAGAACGCGATGCAGATTAAAAAAAACATGGCTTTCATTCGTCAGTTTTCTCCCTGAGAACAAGACGGAGGGCATCGATTTTATTGCGGACCTTTTCCCGTGTAGAGTCTTCGGCGCCCTCCATCCCGGCCCACACCATCAGGGACAGGCAGTCGAAGAGGTAAAGCTGGCGACGGTATGAATCCCTGTTCGTCTGGCGAACGGCGGACAGTGCATCGAGTTCACAAGTCATTTCATCGATAACCTTTTCACTGTTGTATCTCAGCCAGCGGTACAGCTTCTCGTTATCGGTCCTGAGACGCTCAACCTCTCTCTCCAGCCAGCTTTCTCTTGTACTGAGTTCCCGTATGACATTCTCCTGCTTACGGATGGTGGACCACATTAGCGTCAGCAAGAGCATCGTGAGCAGGATTATTAAGGCCAGTATCATCGGCATCGGTTACCTCTTTTGAATAAAACGCAGCCCCAGATCAGGGGTGCGGGACGGGCGGGAAGGTCTCAATATTCAGCCGTTCACCGGAGGGCGCCGGCGTGATCCGCGCCGGGACCGCCGTCAGGCCAAATCGCTTGCTCAGTACACCGTTCTGGTCGAAATAGATCCGGCTGTCCAGCGCTGCGGAGGTGTCCGGGATACTGCCACGCACCAGGATAATTTTGCTCATCAGGGTTTCCGGCACCTGACGCTTCATCCAGGCCAGCTGGTCGGCATCGTCACCATTGATGAAGTACAGGGTCTGGACAAACGGTACGGTTTTAAGCGGGTTTACCACTTCGCCCTTGCGGGCAAACACCCGCCCCTCATTGTCCTTCAGGTCTTCGGTCAGTCGGATGCTGGGATCAAACCAGCGCTGCTCGTATTTCTCCGCACGCTTAATGCCTTCCACCGGCGCCGGACGCTGACTGTTCTCGATAACCCGCTGCTTAAACGCGTCCATCGTCTGGTCCCACTGGCCAGAGGATTGCAGCGACTGCAGACGCTGCGTGATGAGCTGCAGCATGTCCTGCTCACGGACGGGCCATAAATCCCCCCAGGTACCGAGATCAGCCGCCTGAGTCAGCGGCGATAACAGGCAGGCGGCGAGCCGACAGTCTTTCAGTCGTATCATTACTGTTCTCCTTTCATCCGGCGGGCAATGTCGTGCTGGATGTTGCGGGTCACATCAGGCGCGCCCTGAACCACGGCAGGTGAAACCAGAATGACCACATGATGCTGCTGCTGATACTCCGCCAGACTCTTCTCCAGCGCGTCGTTAAACCGATCAGAGAGCGCTTTGGACTGCGCCTCTGTCAGCTGCTTCTGACTCACACTGTCCATAAAGCTGTCGAGCGTCTTCTTCATATCAAAAGCCACCACCCGCGGCGTGGAGTACTCCAGAACCACGCGTGAGAGAAACGCGCTGGTTGCCAGGGCGAAAAGCACGAGAGCAACGATGACAGGTATCCGGCGAAAGGTATGAGAGGTCGTACTGACCGGTTGTTCGGTGTTGTTTTTCATCACTGTTTATCCTCCATGTCATTCACCGGTATTCGGGATTCAAGCTCTGCCATTTCGTCTTTAAAGTTGCGGCACGCCAGTCCGTATACCGCATCGTGGATATCGACCCCCTCCTGCCGGCGCGCTTGCATGTACTCAAAATCCGGGCCTTTGGAGGAGTACATCGCCCGGCTGAGCGGGTCAACGAACAGGCGGTGCCAGGAGCAGTTCGCTTCCACCTGCAGCATAAAGGAGGAGAACCACTGCTCTTTTGCCGAGCCGAAGCCGTTAATCATGTCTTTCTCCAGCTTGCTGAACTGATCCGGGTACAGCTGGTTATACTTGGCAAATTCCTTCGCTGACTGTTTCAGAATGGCCTTGTACGATGAGTTCCCCCACGCTGCACGTGCGGCGCTGGAGGCGGTCGGGGAGTCGAAGTCGACGATATTTTGCGTGATGGTGATGTATGCGCCGGTATGTCGACGCGCGGTACGGTAGCCTTTCTCGATAAACTGCCCCACTTTTTCATTCTTGAAATCAAGGAGCTTCCAGCCCTCATCGATGACGTTCAGTTTTTTCAGGCCACGCGGTGACTGATACATCCTGTTCTCGATGTAAATAATCAATGAGAACATCACCGCGATAAGCAGAGAGGGCCTCGACTCCAGACCACCGAGCTCCAGTACCACCATCCGGGCGTCATCGTGAAGTGTTGGTTTATCTGAGTTGAAATAGTCCCCGTAGATCCCATTCACCGTGTACTGATCGAGCAGGATTATCATCTCGTCCAGACGGCCCCGGATTGTCGGGGAATCAGCATATTCATCGCTGTCCTTCGCGTCCTGTAAAAACTGCACTACGTCATCAACGCGTGCATGATTACGCTTGCTTAACCAGGCCGCCTGAACTGCCTGCAGAAGCAGACCTTCATGGACTTCATCGAGGTTGCCGTTCGGACTGGCCATCACCGACATCTGATCGCGTATACGTTCTGCTGACATGTCGAAGTGAGCATCATCCAGCACGTTGGCGAACGGGTTAAACTTGAGGGTATCGCCATCGAGGTATACGCCCCCCATGTTTTCACACAGGGACTTATAGCCATCGCCCATGTCGAACACCCAGGCAAACCCGCCGGAGTCGAGCACACTGCGAATGAGGGGCTGAATCAGGCCGGTTTTACCCGCCCCGGACGTCCCGCAGACTGCCATGTTGAAATTGGTATTGTTCATTCCCTCGTAGAACAGGTCGATGAACGCCAGCTGATTTCGGTAGGTGGGGGCCAGGAGTCCCGCCGGCGCCAGCGGGCTGTCAGCGACGATCGGCAGGAGGTTGGCCACCTGGAACGTCTCAGCCCGCTTCACCACGCCTGCCGCCTGCAGCTCTTTGAACAGGCCTTCGCCGCATTTGAACGGCATCATGGCCAGAAAATTACGCAGGTGATGGTAGCGGGCCGGGATAAGCTGGAAGCCACCCTTACGGTAACTGTTGAGCACCTGCTGCTCGGTAGCGAGAGAGGCCTCTGCGTTATCGGCGGTATACGTGGTGATATTAAAGAAGTAGGACACCAGGGAGGTCTGGTTGGTCGCCAGTCGCTGGCGGATATCGCCCCACTCCTGCATTTCCTTTATCACGTTCGGAAAGTACTTCGCGTAGGAGGTTTTGCTTTTCTTCTCCACGTCCATGAATTTCAGGTTGGCTTCGTTCTGGGTCTTCACCTGGTCCTCCACCATCAGCGTCAGCGTGATGACAAAGGGGCAGGAGATGGAGAGCTCCGGGTTCAGCAGGTTGGCGTAGTTGTCCGCATTGGACCAGAGGAAGGCCATTTCCGGATCTTTCTCCAGATGGTAGCTCGTCACCCGGGTCACGCACTCTTTCCCGTCGCGCCCCAGGCGGCCAATTTTCAGATGACCGGCCGTGACCTTCATATCAAAGCTGTCATCGACACACTGATAGTTCAGATCCTGATAGGGGTCCAGCTTATACGGTACGCGGTACATCTCGTGCGGGTCCGGGTTAATCAGCTCACGCATCAGTTCGACCAGCCCGGCCGCATCAAGGATACGCGTCGGAATGTAAGCCCCGCCCAGTGACGCCCGCAGGATTTTTATCTGGTTCTCCATCTCCACAATTTGCGTGGCGGAGTTCTTCTTCCGGGGCACGCAGCAGGAGATGTACACGCGGTAGTTACGCAGCGTCAGGGGCAAATCCAGATTGTCCGGCAGGGGAAATTGTGTTTCCGCCGCCCGGAGATAGTAGGCGCGGGTAATGGCGTTAAACTTTTTAGCCTGTTTACCACTCCAGCGGAATTCACGCAGACCGTAGTCGATATCATTGCCGACCAGTTTGCTGGAGACCAGATGAAAACTGACCGGGACGCCCCGGGGAAGTTTGCTGCGCAGTAAATGCTCCAGTGTGGCGACGATACTTTTATCCGCACCGGGTAAAGGACGCGCCTCAAACATAAAACCGACGGTTTTGTTATTAATAAACAGACCGGTCGCGGAATCATAATCCTTATAGGGCAGAATACGGCTGAACTGGGGGAAATTCATGCTGCCCAGCGTGTCATTGGCTTTTGCAGATTCGTCGGGCAGCTTCAGTGCTGATACCAGTGAATTCACAGTCTGGGTGACGGCATCGATGATGTTATTACTCATGCAGGCGTTCCTTTAAGAGCATTTCAAAATAACAAGGGTAATAAATGGCAAGAAGAATATTCACAGCCGCACTAGAAACTCCTCCTTATAATGGAAAGCACAGGAATGAAAAACAATAAACACATGGAGGCGATAATCTGACCCATAAAGATCGAATCCAACAACACCTCCCCTTGCCACAAACAAATAAGCAGAGTGATAAATAATAAAACCACATGAAAGAAAACAATCAGGAACAGAATGTTCGCTGAGAATTCGCCATCACCAACTTCCACCTCTAAGCAGAAAAAATAAAATACACACAAACTACAGATAATATAGACGCCTTCATGTCGAATACCCTGAAGGAAATCAGCAGAAAAGTCTCCTGCCAGTCCATTGTAAGTCAGTCTGGCTCCCAGATAGATGAGCCAGTAGACTGGAGGGGTAAACAAAAATCCATACTTTCGAAGAAACAGCATCATATCCATCCCCTGATTATTTGCTCATATCGTTCAGTGCGTTAAGTTGTTTTTCACGTACTGCTTTAATCTCTTTTTTATCCTTGCATTCTGATGCCATCTTTTTTGCGTCACCAAAAGTTAATGTCGCTGACGAAGTCACATTATTAGTTTGAAGAGCCATCCGAAAAGCCTCACCCGCACAAGGCGCATCATGAATAATACTTTGCAGTTGTTCTGGAGTGGCGGGCTGCATATCGCGAAAATCTTCATACTGAACAAAAAAACATCCAGCTGAAGCAAAAAAAAGAAGAACCCAAAAAATACCATATAGCAGATCAAAACGTTTCAATTCTTGCCTTTCTTTTTCATCGGCCTTTCTTATTAAATCCCGAGAGCGCTCTTCAATTTCTTGTTGTCTTTCCATTGTTCCATCCCTACCGGTCAATCCAGTTTATTAATCAGCATTTCATTTTGAGTTAGCTTTATATAATTCCCACTGATGGATATAGGAATAATACTGCCCACCAGGCACATTAATGATGATGCCATCACAGTCCAGTTTATTAACAGGGCTGGTAAAAGCGCCTGTCGGCATGTTTACCTCAAGTGTCCGGCAGTCATCTTTCCAGTGTCTACCTGCTTCAAGTTCATCCATCGAAAATGAGTGAATGGAGATAACGAACATCCCGGAAAACCCAACCACCGCTATAAGCGCACAGTATATGAATGTATCGCCTCTGTTAACTCGAAGATTGAATTTTTCAGGGATGGCAACCATTGCCAGCGCACCGACCAAACCAATAACAAAAAGAATCAGGCATATACCGTTAAGCCATGCAACGTTATGTCCAAGTATATAGTACGCTTTCACTTTCTTATTCCTTATGCTGCATACTTTCAAATAACGTGAGATTGTTAACACTGACCATCGGTCTTACTATTCACCCGCCCCCATCCGATCAAAGTAATAAATCAAGACATAAAACATATAAAAGATCACTGTGGCTGAAAAAAATCCCGTTATTACTGACAGCGTCAAATCAGGAGAACCGGCCCACATATTTTTATCCATGAATACCATTAAAGAAAATAAAGCACTGAGACCTGTAAGCCCAAACAACATTAAAATATAGGCAAGCGTATCTCTTATAAAAACACCAATAATTACATAGCCGTAACCGCAGATAATGATTGCCATTGCAAAAAAAAGTCGAACAAAACCATCAAAACTTAACTGGTATTCAGCCATTTACCCACCCTCACTCAATGTTTCTATCACGCTGCTCAAAGGCTCGCGGGTTTTAATTTCAATGCACTCTCCTGTATTACTTCCGTAACCTCTGCCACCACGTGCTTCGAGTACCCGTAGCATTTTTATGCAGACATCTGTATTAGGCATGGGAGTAATATCCCAAATTCCACCACCACTACTCGGCGTCATCAGCACCAGAAAAATAAAGGCATGCATACTTTATTGCCTCTGTTTATATATTAACGAATGAATATTTCTTTCATTGCCTCTGCGATAGTTGTTTGCTTATCGCCCCTTATCGCTCTGTCATAATCAGCCTTGCTGACATTTTCAATAACATCACCACACTGAAGTCTATTTTGCGCTGGAGAGAAAACCCTTTATCAATATTAGTCTCAAGCAACCGGCAGTCATTTTTCCAGTGATGAGAAAGAACTTCGGGCACTGTATTACTGTCACTAGAAAAAAGCAGGCGATAACCTGTCAATAAAAACACCAGCGCCATCGTCCATTTGAATAATTCATCCATAACGTTACTTACCTTCCGTACTAAGTTTATTAATCTCTGCCTTATCTCTGTATCTCACATCCATATACCGTGTTACGCCATCCGGGCAAGACCAGGCATCTTTTGCTTTAGCCAGAAACCCTGCCTGCTGCGCTTCAAATGCGGAGACTCTGCAATTTCTAAGCGTATAAATGATATTTTCTTTCCTGTTTATAATTTGTTTATATGTTGACTCAGGATCAAGAACTCCTGTTGCTGTAGTAATCATACTCACCATACACAGTATCACACTGAGGGTTTTACCCCACCAGGATGTGATTACTCTCTGAAAAAAGGAAGACACGATTACGGCAGAACCAACAATAAGAATCAACATAAAAATATATGACGAATCTTCGCGCAAAAGCAGCCATAGATATTTCATTGAGTCAGTCATTTTTCAAATTCTTTCATTTTTCGTTATCGACGTTCATTTCACACGCTACCGCCCATCCCTTTCAACGCAGAGGGCACTCGTTATAATTCAGAAATGGAACACTACTGCAGCGCCAGCAATGGCGCTGTGAATCAATTAAGGCGAGGCTGTCCCCACGCCGATGGTTTTACGACAAAAAGAACCGTTGCCGGCTGGTGATATACATCATCTGAATCCACATACGGCGCTATCCACAATGACGTTGTCTCCTCCCCTTTTCTTAATGGCCGGGGATAATTACCTGGCGGTGTTGACGGTGACGTAAACGTTGACGCCACTACTGGTAAAGACATTTTCACTACCGGCAAAGACTGGAGCCTTTTCTCGGTTTCGAAATATATTGCCTCATTCTTTGCCGTTGGATTATTTAGGTACACTGCACGTGCTCGTTCTCTCTCCGCTGCCACTCTGGCCCGGTTCAGGTTGGGTTGAGGCGGCAACGGGAACGAATTAACTGACGTGGTTCTGAAATTACCCTCAGCCAGTTGTGGCAACCCGGCCGCAGCCGGCTTTGCATCACTGCGTACCTCCTTCAGCTTCGCTTTTTCATTTGCCTGCTCCATCGTCATACAGGTATCCGACGTCGTGGCATTACATTGAAATTCGGTCTCTGTGCCCGCACACCCGGTTAAGAGCAAAGCGCTGCCCAGAGGAATTAACAGCATTAATTCCTTCATGATATTTCTCGCTATTTATCGGTTATTTCTTCAGGTTCATCCTGATTTGGGTATTTTCCTTAATCGCCCGAACAAATTTATCCCCTTCATCCGGACTCATTTCATAGTAAACACGCTTAATCTGGCTGACATCAGATCGGGCTAGAATCAGCCCTGAAGAACCCGAACCAGCCTCTCCGACGACAACACCGTTTTTCCGTATGATCACCCTGCGGACAGGAGTCCGACGGAAAACCACAGCGATCCCGGTAAACACCACCGCCATCAGCAGCCAGAGCCAGAGAATATTATGCGTATAGCTCTGGTCGATATATGCTGCATACCCTGCCGCATCCGTACTGACGGTGGTGCAGTCTTCCTGTAAAACCGGAGGCAGTGGAGCGTTCACCGCATCACCATTAAGTTCTTTCGGCCCCGTGCAGTCCTGAATGACATATCCCTACTGCTGCACAGACTCTACGGTTTTCACCAGCGTCTGGCCGAACGTGTACGGTCCCGTCAGGAACACCAGAACAACCAGTAACATCATCATGGCCAGCGGATACACCACCGCACACTTAACCAGCCAGTGAGCCCAGCGCAGTGCTGACAGAACAGCAGTAATGAGAGACTTAGCCATTATTTTCCCCCTGCGGCGCTGCGCCCGGAGAGAACTCACGCGGATCAAGTTTGCCCAGCTTCTTCAGCATCTCGTCAGTATTGAATCCGTTCATACCGCCGCCTGACTGATGATGTGCATCAGCCTGCGGTGCCGGCTCCGCCTCCTGATTCTGAGCCTGCTGTTGCCCGTTCTTTTCCGCTTCCAGTTCTTCAATCGTTTTCAGCTGGAATCCATCCTGGAACACGACGGTCACTTCGTTGCCGGCACCAATCGGAATGATCGGGTGATACTGCTCGGCCCTTTTGATGTAGTACTCGCTCAGCGTCTGCGCAGCTTTAGATGCACCACCGCCGACCCCCATTTTCAGAACGTCACCGGCGCCAACAGTTGCGGTTGCCCCCAGGCCAACAGCCGGCTGTGAAGCCCGTTCCATGCCCTGACCAATCCCGTCAACAAAACCGGCCCCCCATGCCCAGCCGAGGATTTTTCCGTTACGCATCACCACCTCTCCCTTAACCCCGTTTTTCCCCATAAAGGAAACGTGGCCGTTAATGGGCTGATCGATGGTTTTATCACCTTTGATACAGCTGATATTGCGGGTACGGACAATGGCGCGTTCGCTGGAGACATCTCCCCAGGCCTCAAGGCCCACAAAACACCCTGTCAGGTCGTAGGTTTTGCTGTTTGGCATTTCCACGCGACCGGTGATACGCAACTGCATCGGTACAGTTGATTCATTCCCGGTAACAGACGCGTTGGCATCTGCCCCCTCGATAAGCATACTTTTTGCAAAGCTCCCCGACGGAATGTACGGCAATGACTTCGTTTTTTTTCCTTTGTCGTAACTGAACGTTTTACGCTGTATCTGGTTTGGTACCGGTACAGACTGGTAGCTGACCTGCGGCGGCGGTGTCATACCATTCCCCGGATAGAATGCCGTCGGAGGCGGTACCGCGGCGCCGGTTTGCGGCGGATAACTGGCTGGCTGCGGCTCCCCTTCCGGACCGGGTGGCGGTGACGGAGGAGTCGGCGCGGGCTCGCCACCAGAGACAGCCGGTTTCACGCCCAGCGCCTTCAGCTGATTCTGCATGGCTTCATTGTCACTGCTGAGCTTGTCGATACGTATCTGGTCAGCGGTTCGCGCCTTACTCAGTAGGTCCACTTCCCCCTGCAGGGAGTCAAAACGCTTGTTGAGATCAGCGGCAGTCGCCTGCATTTCTGTTGTCGCGTGCTGCTCCACCTTACTGTTGAAGCTGCTGTCGACCACCCCGGTCATATCCGGTGCGGGTTCGCCCTGAGCCGGGGCTTCCTCATCAGAGCTCATGTTCAGATCTGACAGATACAGCCCGCCTCCGACGGCTGCCGCGCCGCCCGCCAGAATGAGTCCCAGCCAGATATATTGCTTACGTTTGATCAGCGTGTTGAAGTTGGCCATCAGCGCTTCACTCCTTCATCTGACGTCGTGACCCAGATCTGCATGCGACCACCGGCAGTCAGCAGGCCCGCCGGGGTACTGAACATGACGGCACGTGTTCCGGGCTGCCAGAAATCGCTTTCACGCACCATACGGGCCGACAGGGAGACATTGTCCAGACTGTAACGGACAACTTTCAGGTGATGACCGACCCAGACCCGATCGGCAGTGGCGCGCAGACCAGCCGGCACCTGCAGTACTTCAGAAGTGACGGGGACAGACTGATACTCACCGGGTACGCTGCCCTGACGCACGGCGCGATTCAGCGAAACCAGTAACGATTCATAGGGGTTCGACTCTTCCCAGGCTTTTGCCGGACCGGGGGTACCCGCCAGCTCGCTGACCAGCTGAATTGTCCGGCCTGAGCCCGCACGGGGCACGGCACGAATGGAGAAGTTCAGCCCGCGTTCGGTTTCCACAATGAAGGTGAATGGTTTTTTACTGACGGTCGCCAGAATGGCGCCGCCGCTGTCGGTCTGCTCCTGATTTGTCAGGCCGCCGTCCAGGCTGTTTATCGCCGTGATGCGATCGCCAGGTACTGTGAACAGATTCGGATCGGTGTTACTCACGGCAATATTTGCCTGACCGCCATTGGTCAGGGGAACCACTGTCGGCTCCAGCGTACCGCTGAGGGTCGCGGACATCGCAGGGGCGACCAACAGCAGACAGCCTGAAATAAATAACGGGTTAATTTTTTTCATTATTTATTTCTCCAAAACGCGCCAGCCAGCTGACACCATCGACACGACTGAACTGAATGACATAACTTTTAATTTCACTGTAGGGTTTGGAATCCCCAATCCACGTTTTCAGCTCACCCCGGATATCCACGCGGTTCTCTGCCGGCCAGGCACGCATCGACGTCATATAAAAGGTGGAATTAACGTTATTGTCTTTAATGCGTTTCGCATCTTCAGCCAGATGGACCTTGAGGCTGTTCTGCGAGGCAGGTAATACATACCGGAGTAGCTGCTGATGCTGGGCATCAACCGTTTCCGGCGTGACATTCAGACGCAGGGCAACAAAGGACAGGCCCAGCTGCTCAATATAAGAGGCGTCAGCCTGGTTCTGAGACACCGCAAAGGGTGCACGGAATAACATCGGTGTCACCGCCACTTTCTGTTCCGTCTGCAGACGGTAATTATTTATGCCTTGGATAATATTGGTTGCAAGACTGAGGGTCAGGAGTGTCCCCAGACTGATAAATCCCACAGCGATAACGCGGGTGGTATTTTGTCTGGCACCATGTTCCATATGTTATTTCCCCGTTGATTTATTTAATCCACTGCCGGAAACAGGAGTCCGGAACATCATGAAAGAAACCTTTAAGAAGGGAGGTTGGCAGATACCAGTAAATCAGGTCGCGTAGCCAGGAACTGCCCCGCCCTTTTTTCAGTTTCTTGATACCCCAGAAAACCAGTACCGCTGAAGCTATGCCAAAAATGAACTTGCTGGTCCAGAAACCCCAGCCGAGACAAATCACGGCCGGGATAAGTTCATCGAGATATAAGCCAAACCAGCGGGACTGGTTAGTCAGTGTTTCCGGGAAACGGTATCGCTTTAATTCGTCTCCCGTCATCACGTGCTTCCTGTCAGTAACCGGCGACCGACATACCGATGGTTATAAAGGTGGAAATAATCGCGAAGCCAAACAGGAACTTCACGTTTTTGGTCATCATGTACATGATGCCACCGGCGACGACTTCTGCCAGAACCACCCATTTGACTACGCTGGATTGCTTACCAAACGTGCCTTTAACGGTCGCATCCCCGGACTTCATCAGGTCGGTTGCCGTGGTGGTGGCCATCGCAGCATCCGGGAAGAACGCCGCCACAGCAGCAACCGGCAGCGCAACTTTAGCGACTTTCAGGGCTTTCTTTTTATTGAAAACGCGGGACATAAAAGACGGTTTGGTTTTTTCAGAGACAGCAGAGCCCTGAACACTTAATACAGCATTCATATTTATTTCCTTTAAAAAGAATGGTTGATATATAAAACAGATTTTTGACTATGATGTTAAATCACTCTTCCTTTTCACCTCCTGGTACGGCTAGTTCCGAGTTATAAAAGTCCGGAAAACGTTCTAGATGATCTTTCAGTCTCAAATAAGCTTCAGCTGTTTTACTTCTTCTGCTTCTGTCTTTTGCTTTGATGAGTCGACGATTAGTTTCTTCATCTAATTTTAAAAGCACATTTTTTCCAGGCGCAGGTCGTGCGTTGCTCCTAATCGCTCTTTCCAATCGACCTCCAAAGTAAGATTACCAACCTTTAATAAATCTTACATTGGAGGATTTAAAAGTAAACAAACTAAGGAGAAATCTTGAGTAAATTATTTTCACAAATCAAAAGTACCGACGGTACTATTGATTTAACAAAAAATTAACACCATCGTTTAATATCGAAACCACATTCGATATAAACTTTCCATAACTTAGAGTATAGATCGATGACATTATGATATAGTCACGATTATCAAAGCTCAGTTCCTTTTTTATTTTACTAACTGTATTTTTTGAGGTTTGCACCCCAACACCTGTAATCTTCGAAATAGATGCATGAGAAAACCCAACCGCATACAGATTAAAGATAGCCCAGTCAGACTTTGCTGAACGCTGAATTCTTTCGATATATCTTTGCATCTTTATAGAAAAGTCATTGTATTCCATTGAAGGATGAGGCATCGGTTCATCTTCATTTATAAAAACCCATTTACTGTATGTATCTTCATTAATCGAGAACGTTTCAATAAAAACAGTCCAAAGTGAACCTGCCAACCAAATATTTTTAACAAGTACAGCAGAACCTTCTGAAAACGATTTCAGTTCTGACTGCATCAGTTCCAGTTTGATCTCCAGGGAGAGATCCAGAAACCAGCTTCCAGGTGCTCTGGGTGTATCAAATGCTCCAGTTCCACCAGATGTTAAGAAAATTTTGTCAAAGGTTGGGCTGGTGTGAATTACTTCGCCCCGGGAATCACGAATAAAAGCAGGGCAAGATGAAATATTAAGCATCTCGCGCATAGAATGAATGGAATCTGTTTGACTGCGCACAGCAATATGACTACGATCCTTCGCACACATAGGCGCCTCCTGGAAAGGACACTATGGATAGTTGACGTTCGGGGGGACTAGCCCCGGACGTCAACGCTTCAACAAATTTTATTACAACCCTGTAAGTATTCTATATTCCTTATTCTTCCATGTCACTTTTTAAAGCTAGATCATTATTCTTTTTTTACTACTGAATTAATTACAAACCACCATAAACACACACCAGTTCTTACTCTTCTTCCTGCTCGGGGAAGAAGTGAGAAATAACATCTTTTGCATCTTCTCGAATGTTACTCACCATGCTGCGGAACTCGAATCGTTCATCACCTGTAACATGAGGGCTTAGAGAGCCAATAGCCAAAAGTTTGGATACGGTAAACTGAGTCTTCATGACATTCTCAAGCAAAATCTTATTAAACTCAGTTTGGTTAAACCCTGAATCTTTTCTTTCCATTTGAGCCTCATAAACCCTAAGCCCTAATTCAAGGAGCATCGAAGCGACACTTGAAAAACTGACATCCTTTTCCTTTGCCCCTTCAGCCCTTCGCTTTTCCACTATTGCATTAATTTTCTCTGCAACTTCATCACTAGCATAAGCTTGTACCCTGGCCATATCGGTTCCTTTATTAAAAACAGCATCAAGCAAGTTATTATGGCGAGAAGATAACGCGAGTTTACCTTCTTTACAACTCTAAACTTAAGTCTAGAGTCTAAGAAAGTTGCATTACGAGTCACATGGCGACTTAAGTCTAGAGTTAAGTCGCTTTAAATATATGATTATAAAAGAGTGAGTCATAAACGAGTCGCTATAGACTTACCGACGACTTACTACTGACTCGCCGGCAACTCACATATATATAAAGAAAAATAACATAATGTAATATAACTACAGTTAAGCCACTGAAGCTAAAGTGAAATCTGCAAAATTTTAATTTTGCGTAGTGTGTGGTCATTTTGTGGTGAGGAGTGCATATATGTTGAGTCTCGGTCTTGGATGGGTTAAGGTTATTCCGGGATTTGGCACGGAGGGGAATTCATGAAGGGAGCAGCGTTTGGTATCATCCTGTCTTTAATACCATTGTCATCAATGGCAGCAGACTGCTTTGATATGGCTGGCAGGGATTACAAAATTGATCCGGATCTCCTGCGTGCTATATCATGGCAAGAATCACGATTTAAAATTGATGCGATTGGTCGTAATCCTGTTACGGGTTATGGATCAGGCTTGATGCAAATTGACTCGCAGCATTTCAACGAACTGTCGCGATATGGAATAAAACCGGATCATCTTCTTAGCGATGCTTGTCTTAACATCTACACCGGAGCCTATTATCTGGCTCAGGCGTTTAAAAAGTGGGGCGTTTCGTGGGATGCAGTCGGGGCATACAATGCAGGCTTCAAAAAGACCCCGCGCCAGGCAGCAAGACGTTACGAGTATGCGAAGAAGATCCATTACTACTACACGGCTATCAAAGCAAGCAAACGAACTTCTTCTAAAGATCAGAAAATCGCCATGAACTAAAAAGCCTTCTGATATAAGAAGGCTTGAATTTCTTAAAAATCTACGGCATCTATACCTGGATAATAATCGGCATCACTATCAAAATGAAAAAGCAGATACCCGCCCTCCCGGTGCATTAGTATGAGATTTTTGCGTAAAAATTTTGACACCCCACCTCTTTTTAGCGCCAGAAGATGGCGTTTGAAATCATACATCCTTATAACACAACCATAAGGTGTATCATGTATCCACTCTAAGTAACTATCGCAAGTTAGATAATTGGTTGTTGATGAAAGCACCTGAAGAACTCTGATATCACCTTCTTCCATATGTGAAATACTGATACAGACAGCTTTAAATTCAAACATAAGTATTCCCACCATCAAAACGCCGGACAGCTGCCCGGCGCTTATAATTAGCCTTTAAGAGTGCGGAATTTCTCCGCAATTAACCACAATGCCTTATTGAGTTTGACATCACCATCAATTGCTTTTACTGGCCGGGTTGTTGTTCTTTTCCCTTTTTCAGTTCGGCCAGGCAAACCGCCTTTAATCAGATTTTCCTGGACCCTTTGATATGTAGTCCAGATGTCATCTTTTTTATCTTCATAACGGCGCGGATGAATTATCTGTTCAATACTGACCGGAGATTTATTTTCATCTTCATATCGGTAGGTTAATGCAGCTTGTCCAAACAGACGCTGTTCTTCCTTGGTTAAGGTAATAGACTTCATGACATCAACGCCTTCAGTTATTTTATCGAAAATTCCCAAAACTTCGTAAGCACCTTCGATAACCCTTCCCACAATATCACCTTTATGAGGTACACGAATCTCACCAAACGACGTACCGCACACAAGGCCATTTGTGCATACAAAACGGAACATACCCGGGATCATTTGATAACTGGACGATCCATCATGCGAGTTAAGAAGAATGATTTCGGGTACTTCTGTTCCTTTATTGGCCCCTTCACGGCGAAGTCTTACCATATGCTTAGTATGCCCCCGTTTATCCTCATCCCTTACTCGTGACTGACAGGCAAAAAATGGCTGGAAACCTTCTTCACGTAATTTATCCAGCAGTGTAATGGTTGGAATATAGGTATAGCGATCACTACGTGAATTATGCTTTTCTTCTGAAAACACAGAAGGTACAACCTTGACCAATTCATCGTTAGTCAGTGGGCGTTCCTGACGAATGGAATGAGTAAGTCCAAATCGGGATGCTAAACGCATATTATTCTCCTTCACCTGTTTAATTTTTTAACCATCACCCGTTGAGTTGCCGGGGCCGCGGTTTTGACTTTGTGCGGGGACCTGCTG
>ERZ857984.376-NODE-376-length-56807-cov-5.608648_pt1 | contig 56807 bp, 52 predicted proteins | sample MGYA00519914_ERZ857984 | MGnify/ENA primary metagenome ERZ857984 (study PRJEB31778, sample SAMEA3449417) | human gut metagenome | biome: human gut; feature: human-associated habitat; material: faeces | place: United Kingdom | collected 2010/2012 ...
AGTGTAGTGTAGTGTAGTGTAGTGACAAACTAAACATATAAAATTCCTACCTTATTTTTTAATGATTAAATTATACAATATTTTAAAAAATATGTCAACATTTATTATGTTAACATTATTATAAAAAATAACCTTCTAAATTCGTTTTTCCCAAAATATGCTTTTCTATTGAGGCGGCTATTGAAACGAAAGAATCTCTTATTCCTATATCGACATTTTTATTTAAATTTTTTCCGAAAGCTAAAATCGGTATATATTCTCTCGTATGGTCGCTTCCTTTATAAGTCGGGTCGCATCCATGGTCTGCCGTTATTATAAATAAATCGTCTTCGTTTAAACTGTCAATCATTTTAGGAATATATTTGTCAAATTCTTCCAAAGCGTTTTTATAACCTTTTGCATCTCTTCTATGTCCGTAAAGCATATCGAAATCTACTAAATTAGTAAATATTAATCCTTTGTCAATTTCTTTAATCGCTTTAATAGTTTTTTCAATTCCGTCCAAATTATTTTTATTAGTTTTTCTATTTTCAGTTATTCCAACTCCTGCAAATATATCGCTCGTTTTACCAATTCCAATAACGGGCAAATTATTTTTAGAAATTCTATCAAGCATTGTCTCGCCGCTCGGAGGCACGGAATAATCATGTCTTCTTTCGGTTCTTTTATAATTTCCTTCGCTTCCTAAATACGGTCTCGCTATAACTCTTGCAACGGGAGAAAATTCATTGCATATTGCAAGAGATTTTTCGCATATTTTATAAAGTTCTTCTATTGAAATAATTTCTTCATGAGCTGCGATTTGCAAAACGGAATCCGCCGAAGTATAAACTATAAGAGAGCCGTTTTTTAATTGTTCGTTGGCATAATCGTCTATAACTTCAGTTCCAGAATAAGGTTTATTACAAACGACTTTTCGTCCCGACATTTTTTCTATAGCCTCAATAGTTTTTTGAGGAAAACCGTTCGGATAAGTATTAAAAGGTTTTTTCGATATTAATCCCGCAATTTCCCAATGTCCCGTAGTCGTATCTTTAGCTTTCGATTTTTCCATAGATTTTCCATAATAGCCGATAGCGTTATCTGTTTTTGAAACGCCTTCAATATCTGTAATATTGCCAAGTCCCATTTTTTCCATATTTGGAAGATTAACTCCGCCTGCAGCTTTTGCCAAATGCGAAATAGTATTAACTCCTTCATCTCCAAAATCTTTAGCGTCAGGCAAAGCTCCGACTCCGCAACTATCGACAACTATTAAAACCGCTTTTCTTTTTTTATCGTTTATACTCATTTTAAAATATCCTCTTTACTTCATATTTATTAAACCGATATTATTGCATACCGAAAAATATTTTATAATTAAACTATTTGCTCAAATTTCGTATTTTTTGAATCCGCGTTATTTATTTTTATTATTTCTTTTTTCTCTTCGCCATTTTCAATATACGAAATCGTTATGCTCAAATATTCAAAATTCTCTTTTGAAAAATATCCCATTATCATTGCCGATTTATAAATAATATCTTTCAAATTATTTAAATTATCTTTATATATTTCCAAATAACCAAAAGGTCCTTTATTATAATTCGGTTTCAAAGTTATATCGTCTATTCTTTTAATTTTTATTCTATCTCTTTTTTCTAAAGCGTTATTTTCTTTTTCGTTTCTTCCCAAGATTAATTTTGCGTTATCGTCTATTCTTATATGTCTTCCAATAGCCAAATATTGCATAATTTCCATATTTATTATTTTTGTAGTATTATAAGAAATTAATTCGTTATATCGTTTCGCGTAACTTTTATCGACTATCGAACAACCGCTTCCCGCTGGAATAGGATAATCTTTTATTCCGAATTCTTTTGCAAGTTCCATTTGCGTATGTCTTGCCCTTCCGTATATTCCAAATAAATTTTCTCTATTTATTAAACCTTCTTTTTCGGGAATCGTTATCGGAAGAAGTTTAGCCGATAATGGACGAAGAAGTTTTCCTTCAAGTCCGCTTTCTTTTATGGCGTTAATTAAATCTTGCGGTTTCTGACTCATAGGACGCTGTCCTTTAACCTCGCCCGTAGCTACAAAATCAAATCCTTCTTTTTCCATAATTTCTTTTGCAGTTTTTAGCATTAAAATATGGCAGTCTAAACATGGATTTATGGCGCTTCCGTATCCGTATTTTGGATTTAAAAACATATCGATATATTTATCTTTTAATGAAACGAATCTTATCGGAATATTAAGAAAGTCGGCAATTTTTTTAGCTGGGTCATTATTACATATTTCCATAAGTTCTTCTTTTATTACGGAATATTCTAAACCTGTTATAAATCTTATCGCAAGAACTTCAATATTCTCTCTTTTGAGTATCGCTCCTGCAAGCGAACTGTCTAATCCTCCCGATAAAAGTAAAATCGCTTTTGCTTTTTTATTCATTATAAATTATTTCCTTTAATTTTCTGAATTTTTAGAATCTGTTGCAATGCTTAATCTTGTAAATCCCGCATTTTTTACGCTATCAATAACCGATATTAAAATCTGCGTTCTAACATCTTCGTCCGACCTTATTTCAACGGGTTTTTCAAGTTCGCCTTCTATATTTGAAAGATTTGAAAGATGAGCGTCTATATCGTTTACTCCTTCTCCGTTAACATAAATTTGTCCTTCTTTAGCTATAGTTATTATTATATTTTGATTTAAATCTTTACCGACTGCAGAACTTGATTTTGGTAAACTTATCTCTATTTGAGGAGATTCTATTATCGTAGCGCCAACCATAAAAAATATTAATAGATTAAATACTATATCTATCATTGGCGTCAAATCTATACCGCTTTTTATTTCAAATCTTCTACGAAATTTCATTCTTTATATTTTCTTAATTTTTATTTTACCGTTATAGTTCTTATATTGCTTTGATACCTTTCGCCTTTATACAAAAGAGAAATTTTATAATCGCCCTTTCCATATTCCGCTTTGAAAGTTCTACTTAAAACATTATTTCCCGCATCTTTAACATCGTATATAATTCCGCCAATATATGTTTTTCCGTCATCTCCAATTACTTTAGCGTTTTTATCCGCCATTTCTACGGCAATTTTAAAATCGGTAAAAGGAGCTTTATTTAATATTCTATATTTTATCGTAATATCGTCTCCGAAATTAGCTTCCGATTTGAAATCGACTTCTTCGGCTATTATATTAGCGTAAGTTATAGTCGCGTATAATCCAATTCCTCTTTTTGAAGCGCCGATTCCTATAGCGTTAAAATCTTTAGACATTATATATTTTTTATCGTCTGGAGTTTCAAGTAATTTTTTTACTATGCTTGAAGCGGCGTTTTTATCGGTAAGAGGAATTACATCCAATTTTGCAAAACTTTCCGTTATAGTTCCAACCATTTCGGGATACAGTTTTATTTGTCTGCCTTTTGAATCCAAGCCATCCAAATCGGTATTGCCAAAAAATTTATTATTTGCCATATTGTCGCTATGATACAAAGCGATTGAATGCAATCTTTCGTTATTTGGAATCGGCGGAAGAGACGATTTGCTTCTTTCCAAATTGATTAGCCTTAATATTTCATCTTCTATAACATTAGCGTTTAACATTAAAGAAAATATAAACATAAAAATTATTATTAAATTTATTTTTTTCATTTGTATTCTCCGTTATTAATTATTTATTAATTATTTTTTGTTTAATAAGTAAATCATATTTTATAATAATATCGTAAAAAATAAAAGCAAATATTATATTTAATATTTTGACAAATAAAAATATTTTAGTATAATAATTTATATATTATAAAAGTTTTATTTTTATAGAATTAAAATACAATTAAAAAAAATTGGAGTATTAATTATGGCAGTTTTAATTTGCGGAGGAGCGGGTTATATAGGCTCGCATGTTTTTAACGAACTTTTAAATCAAAATATTGAAGCGGTTATAATAGATTCGCTTGAATACGGACATAAAGAAGCGATAAAAGAATGCAAGAATTTTTATAAAGGAAATATCGGCGATTCTGATTTATTGAACGATATTTTTAAAAAACATGATATAGATTCCGTTATGCATCTATGCGCGTATATTGAGGTTGGAGAAAGCGTTCAAAATCCCGCAAAATATTATTTAAATAATCTTTGTAATTCGATTAATTTAATAAACTCTATGCTTAAAGCTAAAGTTAAGAATTTTATTTTCTCTTCAACAGCCGCCGTTTATGGCGAACCTGAAAGCATTCCTTTAAAAGAAGATTGTCGAAAAGAACCTACAAATCCTTACGGAGATAGCAAACTTGCTTTAGAAAAAATTTTATCTTGGTATTCAAAGGCTTACGATTTTAATTTTGTAGCTTTGAGATATTTTAACGCTTCGGGCGCTCATCCAGACGGACATATAGGCGAAGACCATAATCCAGAATCTCATTTAATTCCTTTAATACTTCAAGTGCCTTTGGGAAAAAGAGAATCAATAAAAATATTTGGAGACGATTATCCTACTCCAGATGGAACTTGCTTGAGAGATTATATACATGTATGCGATTTGGCTTTAGCCCATATAGACGCTATGAATTATCTTAAAAAAGGTGGAAAAAGCTTATCTTGTAATTTGGGAAACGGAAACGGATTTAGCGTAAAGGAAGTTATAGAGATTGCAAGAAAAATTACGGGACATTCTATACCTGCGGAAGTTTGTCCAAGAAGAGCGGGAGATTCTTCAGAGCTTATAGCGAGCAGTGAAAGAGCTAAAGAAATATTAGGATGGACGCCAAAAATAACTTCTTTAGAGACTATAGTAGAAACGGCTTGGAATTGGCATAAGAATCATCCAAACGGTTATAATAATAGTCCTTCTTAATAAGAGATTTGTTTGACAACAATTATTATAAGATTATGTATAAAAAGCAAACGATATAATATAAGATATAAACAAATTAATCATTATAATCGCTTTAGACTATAATACAAATTCTATTTAAGATAAGGAATCCGCAAGATATTTTTTTAAATATGTGCTAAAGTTGAAGCATTAACTCAAGATAAACTTTTAAAATGGATTAGCGATATAATTTTATAATGTTATATTAATATCGTTTTATCAAAAATTATGTAAAAAAGAAGCAAAAAAATTAATACTCAGAATTCGTAGTTTTTCAGCCCATTTGATATTTTTTTATTTTAGATTTTACTATCTTTCTTTTGCAACAGAAGTTTTACTCCCCTACTTCCGAATATAAAAATTTTATTTAATTTTTTTTAATAAGTATAGAGAGTTGATACTTGCTATTTGTAATTCGGATGGGAGAGGAGATAAAGTAAAAGCGTAAAGTTTGAAAAATTTAAATTTCGGCTTTTATGTAAGATAGGGAAAGAATAAATAATTATAATTCTGATAATTTTATAAAATCCCTCTTCTACGAAAGATTTTATAGTAATGTCAATTTGCAATTAGATTTTTTAAGTTTATTTGCTAAAGTGAAAAATTATTGGAGGTAAAACTCCATGATTTTAAATAAAAATATTAAATTATTAGAATAAATTAAATAAAGGAGGAATTAGTGCGACTAATTCAAAAAATTTAAAAGAAACATAGGCGCAAGCCTATGGCTTGAGCCTTTTGAACATGCCCGAAACAAAACTTTTATAATAATGTTATTTGTGACAGCATTATTATTCTCTTATTCGTGTCAGTGTAGAAACAACTCTACAGGTTCTGGAAATGACGGAAACTAATAAACTACCAAAAATTTTCAATCCAAAAACGACTTTATCAAGAACTTTAATGGCTGTAAACTCCGAAGGAAAAGATACAAGCAAAGCAATAACTGAAACGGTTGAGAATGCCAGTTATACATGGATATCACAGGTGAATTAACTTCAGAAAATTTTGAGTCAGTTAATGGGTTTTGAAAGTAAAAAATGAAAAACTTTCTGAAATCACAACAACTGAAAAGTTTCTAAAGTTAACGATTAATTACAAATTGCCAGCTGGCGCAGAAGAGAGCGACAATTTAGATTTTAAAATTGTAAAAGCTAATAAAATAGATGTAAGCACTATACTATATTTATATTAATGAAGAATATGAAGAAATAGATAATTATGTTTATACCGTTGAAGCAACTGCTAAATCATGAGAAGGGGCCGCTAAAGATAAAGGAGATTGGGGGGTATTAAATAAGAAATAAATAAAAAATTTTCAAATTATATTATAAATCCTCAAAATGAAAATTAGGATAATAATATTAATTTTGAATAAGTATTAAGTAGATAATCAAGTCCTTAATCTATTAAATAATTTTTTAAAAATCCTCATTGTGAGTAGTTTTTGCTTGCAGTGAGGGTTTGATAAGGTAGGTTAGAAAGCTGTTGCAAGGTTAGAAAAATATAAAATCATTTTTAGTTTCTCAAGTTATGGCAAGCTTTAGTTCGTTATAGTTTTTTTATTTTTTTAAGTTTAAGTTTTTTTTATTTCGCTTATACTTAAGTCCGTTGATTTACTTATCAAAATAGTGCCCAACTTCATTTATTTTAATATTTTAGTTATGGAATAACTATTTTCTTTTATTCCTTCAATCTTTTATTTCTTCCCGTCTTTCTTATTCAAGCATGATTTGTTTTTCATATTGATAAATTTCTTTTTTATCATAATCAATAATTTAAATCTTTTAACAAACTATTATTTCTAAATTTCTTTAATTCTATTATATGTATTTGCAAATGCTCAGTTAATAATATTGCATTCTTAGTATTATAAATCATATTACAGCTATGCACATTTGGCATCTGACCACTTTTGGCATTATCATTTTTAATCAAATAAAAATTAAGAAGATTTATACTGATAGAAGATTTATACTGATAATAGAAGTTAAATATTCGTATCTACCGCCTTTCTTTAAAAGTTTACTATAATTAGTTGACCAATAATAAAGTATTATCTATAAAAATATTGAATTACTTGAAAGCTGAACTTCTATAATAACGACTGTTCCATTTTTAGTAATACATTTAGCTCTGAGCCACTTTGGGTGACATCGACAATAGTTTCTTTATCGTTATAATGTTTTTTCACTAATTTTACAGTTATAATATTTTAATTTATGTTCGATTTAAATAATTAAAAAATAATTTAAATTAAATTAACTATATATTAAACTATTTATTCTTTCAAACGGTAAAAAAGAGTTATTATTTACTTGATAGAAAAAATTATTATATATTGTATTTTATTTCATTTAATATAACATATAAATTAAAATTCTACCTTAAATAATAAACGGAAAATAAATGTTTGGAAATAAAAATATAACGACTAAAGAACTTTTAAAATCTGTTCGTCAAATAGAAATAAAAACTTCAAGAATAGTAAATTCTTATTTTTCGGGACAATATCATTCCGCTTTCAAAGGACATGGAATAGAATTTGACGAAGTTAGAAAATATTTTATAGGAGACGATGTTAGAGCGATGGATTGGAAAGTTAGCGCAAGATATAACGAGCCTTTTATAAAAAGATTTAGAGAAGAGAGAGAATTAAATGTTATAATACTTGCAGATTTTTCAGCTTCAACGAATTTCGGATTTACAAAAACAAAACATAATCTAATAGTCGAAGTTTCGGCTTTGCTTACATTTTCCGCTTTAAAAAATAATGATAAAGTAGGACTTTTAATTTTTACCGATACGGTTGAAAAATTTATTCCTTTGGGTAAAGGCAGAAATCATGTTTTAAGAATAATAAGAGAGCTTATAGAATTTGAACCTAAAAATATAAAAACAAATATAGCGAATACTTTAGAATATTTTAATAGAATTCAATTAAGAGAAAGCATAACTTTTTTAATAACCGATATATGCTCCGAACTTCCTAAAAAAGAAATTGAAATAACTAAAAAAAGACATGATTTTATAGTATGTTTGGTAAACGATATGTTGGAATACGAACTTCCTAATCTTGGAGGAACTTTAGTTATGTCCGATTCTGAAAATGGAGATTTTGTATATTTCGATATGTCAAATAAATCGATAAGAAATAAATATTTGTCGGAACAAAATAAAATTATGGAAGATAAATTAAATTTTCTCAAAAAAAATTCTATAGAAAAAATATTACTCTACACTTCAAGCGATTATGTTAATGAAATAATGAAATTTTTTATAAAGAGAAGAAGATAGGATTATAATTAGCATAATAAAAATAGTCGCATCGTCAACCAAAATAAAAAAGAATCTCGCCCATTTTAGACAAGCCCCTTCAATAATATAAAAAAAGAATTTTTTAAATAGATTTAAAAATAATCCGTATTTATATGGATTAGATATACCCAATGCTAATAAGAATATCAATGCGCTAATTAATGATACGAAAAATAAAAAAATAAATATATATAAAGGTTATACTATACCAATAAAATATACGGGCAAAATGTCGATAAAGATTTACTAAACGAGAAGATAGAAAACCCCGAAAAAGTTATGGGAACTACTTATGGGGCTTATACCGAACCTAATATATATTTACATAAACCATTGTCAAAGCGTATTATTCCAGAACATAAGTTAACTATGGGACATGAACTTGGGCATGCTAAATCAAGATTAAAATTAAATTTAAAACCTTTAAAAGATAAAATAGAAAAATTACATACTGATAGTAAAAATAAAAAAGCGGATAAATACCTAAAGATATATAATAAAAAAATATAAGGATATTTAAAAAAGAACCAAGAAGCAATAGCGGACAAAAATATACCCTCTTACCTTAAACAAATAGGAATGCCAAAAGCAGATAGAAGAGCACATTATTATATAAAGAAAAAATGATAGATACCATAGTAAGTTTGGTAATCTTAAATATTTGAAAGACTATATATTTGGATTTAGTGCTTTACAAGGTAATTATCATTTCTACAAGCCGATGACACCAGAATGGAAAGATATGATGCGAGATTATTTCTACGGCCTATTTTATCTTAATTTTAGCGAGCAAGGGATAGAAAAATATAAAGAATATTTAGATAATAGAATAGAAGGATTAAAAGATTGGTTAATAGAACAAGACCTTAAAGAATAAAAACATCTCGATGAAGGCACTCCAGAAAGAATTTATTGGCATTATGGACAATTAATGACTCTAATAGATTTAAGGAAAGGGGTAGATTCGCCTCATTCAAAAATATCGCAAATAGGGCATTGATATGAATCAAACCTGCTTGGATGAATTTTATTATATTTAAGACAGTCCGCTACCTCTAAATTATGATATAGAATACATTCATTTTCAAATGCTTCAATTCATTTTTACATATTTTATACATATAATATTGATATTCTTTTTCTTCTCCAATATGCTCTTTAATCCTTTGCGCTAAATTTTCTGACCTGCCTATATAATATGCTTTAAAAATATTAGGCTTTATATTATATGTCCCTAATAGATAAACACCATGTTTATTATCTATTAGATGCGCCTCTATGAAATTAGATGATTCTAATAGACTAGACTTTTCTATATCTAATTTTATATTAATAGATTGAATAATTTTTGTCATGTTTTATACTCAGTCTTAATTTTATTAAATATTAGTAATTATAGATTGTTTGTGTTTGTTTTGTATACAGATACCTTATTTTAAAAAATTATCGCTTACCAACAGGGACGCAGAAACGAGAATTAGGCTGTAGACAAAAGATTCGTAAAAAATAGATCTATTCCAATTTTTTTATTTAAATTACTCCTTGACTAATTATAGCGTTGCATACTTTTTTAAATCCCGCTATATTTGCTCCCGTTAGAGTGTCGAAAGGATTTCCAAATTCGCATGCGGTTTCATGAGTATTTTTGAAAATATTAATCATTATATCTTTTAATTTAGAATCAACCTCTTCAAAAGTCCAAGAATAACGCATTGAGTTTTGAGACATTTCAAGACCAGAAGTAGCGACTCCGCCAGCGTTAGCCGCTTTTCCAGGTCCGAATACTACTTTATTATCAATAAAATATTTAGCGGCGTCCAAACTTGAAGGCATATTTGCTCCTTCGCATACGGCTATAACTCCGTTTTTAACTAAAATTTTAGCGTCTTCTAAATCTAATTCGTTTTGAGTAGCGCATGGAAGAGCGATATCGCATTTAATTTTCCAAATATCTTTGCAATTATCAGAATATTTTGCATTTTTATGAACATCCAAATATTCTTTTATTCTTCCGCGTTTAACTTCTTTTATTTGTTTAATTAAAGATAAATCAATTCCGTTTTCATCGTAAATATAACCGTTGGAATCCGACATAGCGACAACTTTAGCGCCTAAATTAATAGCTTTTTCGCAGGCATATATTGAAACATTTCCGCTTCCAGATACTATTGCAGTTTTATTTTTAAAATCAGTATTCTTTAATGTTTTTAAAGCTTCTTCTGTAAAATAGCATAATCCGTAACCAGTCGCTTCCGTTCTTGCAAGCGAGCCTCCAAATGTTAATCCTTTGCCTGTGAAAACTCCTACAGATTCATTGCGAATTTTTTTATATTGTCCGTATAAATATCCAACCTCTCTTCCGCCAACTCCAATATCTCCCGCGGGAACATCGGTATTATGTCCGATATGGCGATATAATTCTGTCATAAACGCTTGACAAAATGCCATGATTTCATTGTCGCTTTTTCCTTTCGGGTCAAAATCCGAGCCGCCTTTTCCTCCGCCCATTGGAAGCGAAGTTAAAGAATTTTTAAGAACTTGCTCTAATCCTAAAAATTTAATTATAGAAGCATTAACGCTTTTATGAAATCTAAGCCCTCCTTTATAAGGACCGATAGCGGAACTATATTGAACGCGATAACCTTTATTAACTTGAATTTTATGATTATCATCAACCCAACATACTCTAAAAATTATAAGTCTTTCAGGTTCTATAAATCTTTCAAGAACTTTTTCTTTTTCAATTATAGGATTTTTTATAACATAAGGCTCTAAAGATTCCAATATTTCAAGTGCGGCGTTTAGAAATTCTTTTTCTCCCTCATTTTTTTTACATAAATCGTCATAAACTTTTTTTACATATTCGCTTTTAAACATATTTTTCTCCTATTTTTTTAAAATTATTTAAATGTTTAATAATCGTTTTATTTTATCAATAGTTATAAAATGTTGCAATAGTTTTGTTTTAATTTTTTTGTATAATTTTGATTATATTCGGATTGCTATGTTTTTAGTGAAAATAAATTTTAATTTAGTGTCTGTCTGCTTTAGAGCTGTCCTTTTTTATTAGTAAAAAAATACTAACCTAACCTATTCCTTATTTACCCTCTTATTAAATCTATTTTGAGCGATTATCGGCGATTCAAATAAAACTACTTTCACAGCTTCGATAACTTTATCCGAAATATCATTATCTATAATCTCTCTTTCGCTTTTGCTAAAAGAAGATAAAACATAGTCGTTGACTTTATTGCCAAAACTAGGTCTGCCAATTCCGATTCTTATTCTAAAAAAATCTTCGCTTTGTAATTGAGCTATCAAACTTTTAATTCCGTTATGTCCGCCTGAACTTCCGCCTTTCTTTATCTTAAAAGTTCCAAAAGGTAAATCCATATCATCATATATAACAAAAATATCTTCAACAGAAACATTAAAAAATTTAGAAATATAAATAGCCGATTCTCCCGAAAGATTCATGAATGTTTGAGGCTTAAGAAGTATATATTGAATGTCGCCTTTTTTTCCTCTTGCGTATAAAGATTTTTTTTTATGATTATCAAAATCAACCGACAAACTTTCCGCTATTTTATCAAGAATAATAAATCCTATATTATGTCTATTATTTTTATATTCTTCGCCGGGATTTCCGAGTCCTATAACGAGTTTAGTCATGATATTTATTTTTAGCCGCTTTCGGAGATTCAAATAAAGCTATACAAGCGGCGTCAACTATTTCTTCCGATATGCTTTTTATATTTTTTCTCTCTTCTTTTGTAAAAGGAGCTAATAAAAAATCTGCAGGCTCTTCGTTTTTATCGGGCTTTCCTATTCCTACGCCTATTCTTGTAAAATTATCGCTCTTTAAAGAATCTTCTATACTTTTAATGCCGTTATGTTTAAGCGGTCCTTCTCTTGCTTCTTTGCTATTATAAATATCGTTTTCTTCTATTGCGGGAATAACTTTAAATTTTCCTACGGGTATATTCATGTCGTCATAAATTACGATAATATCGTCAACGGCTATTTTCATAAAACTTGCCATATATAAAGCTGCTTCTCCCGAAAGATTCATAAAAGTAAGCGGTTTTAATAGAAGATATTCCATTTTTCCATGCTTGCCTCTTCCAAATACCGTTTTCTTTTTTCTTATTTCTAAATCGACATTGAGCTTTTTAGCCATTCTATCTAACATCATATAGCCGACATTATGTCTATTATTTTTATATTCTTCGCCGGGATTTCCAAGTCCCATAACTAATTTCATCATTAAAATATACCTAATAAATTACTAAATTATGACGCTGGAGTTTCTTCTTTCTTATTTACATTTTCTTCTTCTTGAGTAGTGACAACCGTAACTACCGCTTTTGAAGAATCGCCCACAGGGTCAACACCTTCTGGGAATTTAATATCGCTAATATGCAAACTGCTTCCAACTTTTAAATCGCTAACATCGACTATTAATTCTCTCGGAATAGAATCGGGAAACGCTTTTATCGGAAGTTCGTATTCAACCTGTTCTAAAGTTCCTCCACCCAAACGAACGCCTTCGGGAATTCCTTCGATATGAATAGGGACAAAAGTTTTAATTTTTTTATTTCTGTCTATCTCATAAAAATCTATATGAGTAATAATTCTTTTAATTCCGTCTATTTGATAATCTTTTACCAAAACTTCTCGCACTTTATCGTTTTCTATATCCAAAGTTATAATCGAATGCTGTCCCGCTAAAGAAAACACTTTATAAAATTCTTTTAATTCTACGGCTATAGAATATTCTTTTCCTCTTCCGTAAAGAGAAGCCAAAGCGTGACCTTCGTTTCTTAATTTTTTTCCGACACTTTTTGTTTTAGTGTCTCTTTGTAAAGCTTTAATAGTATAATTCTCGCTCATTTTTTACTTCCTTATAATTTTAAAAATAATTTTTTATTTATCAAATAAAACGCTTATAGACATTTCCGTATGTATATGTCTAATGGCGTCAGCAATTGCAGGAGCTACGGAAATAACTTCTATTTTATTTCCTAATCTTTCATTTATAACTTTTAAACTATCCGTTATATAAAGTTTTTCTATCTCGCTTGCGTTAATTCTCTCGTAAACATCGCCCGAACAAACTGCATGCGTTATAAATACGAATATTTTTCTCATGCCCGATTGTTTTAAAGCGTTAATACTTTTTATAAGAGTTCCTCCCGTATCTATTATATCGTCAATAATAATAGCGTCTTTTCCTTTAACATCTCCTATAATATTCATTACCTCGCATTCGTTAGCTCTGTCTCTTCTCTTATCTATAATCGCTATATCAAGCTTCAAGGCTTTAGCTATCAATCTTGCTCTTCCTATTCCTCCAATATCGGGAGAAACTATTATAGAATTCGATATATCCAAATCTTTTCTTATTTTCTCCAAAAATATATTTTTAGATTGCATATGGTCGACTGGTATATCAAAAAAACCTTGTATTTGAGCTGCATGCAAATCTAACGATAAAACTCTGCCTACTCCAGATTCGGTTAATAGATTCGCGACTAATTTAGCGGTTATAGGAACTCTCGGCTCGTTTTTTCTATCCTGCCTCGAATAACCATAATAAGGAATTACCGCCGTTATTCTTTTAGCGCTCGCTCTTTTCAAAGCGTCTATAATACAATAAAGTTCCATCCAATTTTCATTGCTTGAAGGTCTGCCCGTAGGTTGTATTACATATACATCCTTATTTCTAACGGACTCTCCAACTTGAACAAAAACTTCTCCGTCTGCAAATCTACGAATCTCCATATCGCCCAATTTGAGATTCATATTTTTAACGACATCTTCGGCAAGTTTAGGATTCGCCGTGCCACTTAAAACAAGTATTTCATTTTCCATGCTCATTTCTACAATCCTAAATTTAAGCGGAAATATTGGGGTGGGAGGATTCGAACCCCCGAATAATTGGACCAAAACCAATTGTCTTACCGCTTGACGACACCCCAGCAATTGACTTAATTTAATTTTTAAGTTTGTTAATTATACTCTAAAAAAATATTTTTGTCAAGATCAAAAATATAAAGGTTTGCAGTTTTTAATAATCAATTTCATAATTAGTCGATATCATCACTATTTTCTTATATTTCCTTCCCAATCGGTTATATTAGGTTTATGAAATAAATGCCATTTTTCAATAAAATAGTTAATATTTTTCATGTCTCTTTCTATAATAAATTGCAATTTCTTTATCGCTCTTCTTAATCCAAATTTCGTATGGAAAGATTTTAATTTATAATTTTCAAACCAAAATCTATAACTAAATAACGGAATAGTTTTTAACATATCAATATCAAGTCTTTCTTCTTTTTTATTATTCGGCGACAAATAAAATTTTATTCCGTCTATATCTTTAAGTTCAAATATATTTTCAGGCTTTGGATATAATTCAAAAATATTAAGATAAATTTTAATATATCTATCTCTTGAAGTAATATAAGTCGTTATGCATTCAAGATTTGAATTTGTTAAACGACACATATAATAAATATAAAGTTGTGGATTATGTCTGCCGAAATTAGCATTTAAAAAAGGCGATTTGACAAAACCGTTTTTCTGAAGAGACGAAAAAGCATATTCTAAAAAAATATTATTTCTTATTTTTAAAAGTTCGCTATTTTTAAGAGAGTAAAACATATTTTCTCCAAATATTATTTTAGTTTATTATAGTATAATATTTCTATTACTTCAAATATATCTTTAGGTCTTGGAGATAATTCAAAAATATTAATATAAAATCCTCTTAAAGTATCTTGAGCCATTTTAAGATTTATTCATATCCAAATCGCTTTTGCCAAGATTACATTTTTGGCACAAAGTTTGTAAATTGTCCATTGTTGCTTGTCCGCCTTTTGCCACGGGCACGATATGGTCGACATGAAGTAGCACGCCCGCTTGCATTGCTGGGCTAGCGCCACAAATTTGACATTTAAAATCATCTCGTTGCATAACCTTAAACCTTATCCTATAATTTATGCTTCTAGGATTATTTGTAGCATTTTTTTCGTTATTAGTTTGTTTTGTTTCTATAATATCTCCATTCATAGTTGCTATAAATGCCTTTAAAGCATTATACCAACTGCCATATCTCTGTGCGTATGGTGAAACTGAAAATTTTGACAATGGTTGCTTTACCTCGTGAAATTTGGGCTGTCTGCCAAAATGTTGCCACAAATCTGCTAGATTTTGAAATAGTTCTTCTTCTGGTATATTCATTCTTGCTGTAGTGCTTAATCCAGCTTTTTCTAAACTTTTATTCCAAGAACCAAATCTTGTTATAAGTGTTCTTCTACCATATTTTCCAAGTGTTTTATACTCTCTTTGCGTTACTTTATCTTTACCTAATTTTAAAGCAACTTCTTTTAAGTCTTTGATAAGTTCCTCATCACTGACATTTCTATGGTGTTCTACCAAAATGTATTCCATTTTATTCCTACTCCTTCTTTTTTATAATAAAATATTAATTTTAAATATCGATTTTTTCTATCGCCTCAAAATAGCAAGACATAAAATCTCCTTCGCCGTTTTCAAAATCCGAAACTATAGAAATAATTTTTTTATTAAGTTCTTTTATCATAATTAAAGCCAACTCCTGCGCTTTGCTTTCGGTTAAGTTAGGATTATTTTTTAGTATTTGCTCCATAACTTTATTTATATTGACTCTTCTATAAACTCCATCGCTATCCATTTTATTCTCCGTTGACATTTTAAAGAATTATTTATCTTTTTTCCAAATAATATGTCCGTTAATATCGTATTTTTCATAAACGCTTAAAACTTCTTCTAAAAATTTAATTAAATCTTTTTCGTTAGATTTTTTAGCAATTTCAAGCATTCGTATAAACATTTTCTTTCCCGTTTCAGTTTGTTTTAAATTCTTCTTCAAAAAATTATGTTTAGAGCAAAGAGTTTGTCCGTTTTATAAAGTGGCTTTTCCGCCTAAATCTTTTGGTTTTATATGGTCGACATGCAATTCTACTCCTTCATTTTTACCCATACCGCAAATTACACATTTATAATTATCTCGTTCTAAAATTTGTTTTTTAAGTTGAGGAGTAAAATCTTCCAAATCGTCTCTTAAAAATACAAAATCTGGGTCGTATCTATAAACTCCTTTAGAAATTTTTTGTAAATAACCTTTTTGATGCAAACTTCTAATTCCTCTATCAGGGTCTCTAAAAACTTTTCCCGTTCTTCTATTCCATTCTTTAACTACCCAATCTACAACTTCGGGATGAGATATATCTCTATTTGGATTTTTCTTAAAAAATTCCATGATTAAATCTAGTTGACTATTTTTATTCATTAAAATATCTCCGTTTTCTTTTTGAATTGTTTTATAAAATCTTTCTATAGAAAGATTGCAATATTCTTTGTCTAATTCTATGCCGATAAAATTTCTATTATTTAAATGAGCTTCTATCATAGTAGTTCCGCTTCCGCTAAAAGGGTCGCATATTATATCGCCTACAAAAGAAAAAAGTTTAATGCATCGTTTTGGCAATTCTCTTGGAAAAGGAGCGGGATGTCCTATTCGTTTTTTTGATTCTCCATTAAAGCTCCATAATCCGTTTGTCCAAGCCATAAACTCTTCTTTTATAATATCGCTTTCGCCTTTTATTTTTTTCTTCCATTCATTTTTATATAACACAACTATAAGTTCAACGGGAGCTATAACATACGGAGCGGATGCGCTGAGCCAACTTCCCCAAGCGGTTCTGCGAGAAATATTGCCTTCATTCCAAACGATAGAACTATGATATTTCCATCCTATATCTTTTGCGATTGATATTAAATCCGCTCCAACGCTTTGCTGCCCGCCTTTATTTTTATCAAGCGGAATATTTAAACAAAATCTTGCCGTATCTTTTGCCCAAATATAACAATTATGCATCCATTGTCTGCTAAACTCCAAATATTCTTTATACTCGTTAGAATCTTCATTTGAATTATAATCTATACCGACATTATACGGAGGTGAAGTTATAATTAAATCTACGCTTTCTTTGTCTAAAATATTTTTATCAAGGCAAGATGCATTATAAAGTTGAATGTTTTTATACGAAAAAAATTTACATTGCATATTTACATTATAGACTAATTCAATATCTTTAAATAAATTGTCTTTAATTACCGTTGTCAATTTTACTATATCCTATATCTAATAATTAAAAAGAAGACAAAACTTCGTTTATGCCTTTTAATTTATCTTCAAATTCTTTTTGTTTTCGCTTTTCTATTTCAATCGCTTCTTGTTTGGCTTTATTAATAAAATTTTCATTTGAAAGTTTTTTATTAACGGCGTCCAAATCTTTTTTATAAGCGAACGCTTCTTTTTCAAGTCGCTTTTTTTCGGCTTCAAAATCTATTATTCCAACCAAGTTAACATTAATCTCGCCGCCTTCAAATACTTTGACAAAACTTCCTTTATTTCTTTCGTTTTCTTTTGCGGAAACTATATTTAAAGATTCCGTTAAAGAAAGAGAGGAGATTATATTTTTATAATTTTCGCTTACAGTTTTAAAATAATCGTTTGTATATCTTAATACTACTTCTAATTTTTTATTTGGAGGCAAATTGAATAAAGAGCGAGAATTTCTTATTGCAGAAACTATATCTTTTATCAAGTCAAATTCTTTTTCAATATCTTCAAATATATATTTATTTTTCGATTTAGGATATTCTCTTATCATTAAAGATTTTGATTCTATATTTCTTTTTGGCAAATTAAAATAAATCTCTTCGGTTAAAAAAGGCATAAAAGGATGAATCATTGCAATTGATTCTTCTAAAATATACAAAAGCAAAGATAAAGTTTTTTCTCTTTTTGAATTATCTTTTAAGTCGAATTTGCTTATTTCAATATACCAATCGCAAAATTCGTTCCAATAGAATTTATAAACCGTTTGAGAAGCTTCGTCAAATCTGTATTCTTTTAATTTTCTTTCAGTAGATTCTATAGCTTTTTGAAGACGAGATAAAATCCATTTGTCTTTATTTTCAAGCTCAAATTCTTCAATATTTTTTATTTTCTCTCCGTCTTCGATATTTCCAAATATATATTTTGCGCTATTGTATATTTTATTTGCAAACTTTCCTCCCATTTTAAAAAGTTCTTTATCAAGCCAAATATCTTGCCCGCCTAAAGAAGTTATAAAAGATAAAGTAAATCTAAAAGCGTCCGCTCCATGTTCGTCAATTATTTCAATCGGGTCGATTCCGTTTCCTAAACTTTTAGACATTTTCCTTCCTATTTTATCTCTTATCAAGCCGTTAAGATAAATATCTTTAAAAGGAATATCTTTCATAAAATGAGTTCCCGCCATTATCATTCTTGCAACCCAAAAAAATAATATATCGTATCCTGTCACTAAAGCGGATGTTGGATAAAAATATTTTAATTCTTCATTATCTTTTGGCCAACCGAAAGTTGAAAAAGCCCATAACCAAGAAGAAAACCAAGTGTCCAAAACATCTTCGTCTTGCTTAATATTTTTACTTTTGCATTTAGAACATTCTTTAATATCGGTTTTAGACACAATAATCTCTCCGCAATCTCCGCAATACCAAACGGGAATTCTATGTCCCCACCATAATTGCCTGCTTATGCACCAATCTCTTATATCGTTCATCCAATGGTTATAAGTGTTAATCCATCTTTCAGGATAAATTTTTATTTGTCCGTTATTAACGACTTTATAAGCTTCTTCGGCTAAAGGTTTCATTTTTACAAACCATTGGTCGCTATAATAAGGCTCGACTGTATTATGGCATCTATAACAATGTCCGACTTGATGTTTTATATTTTCTTTTCCTAAAAATGCGCCTAAACTTTCTAATTCTTTTATTATTAAATCTCTCGCTTCTTTAACTGTTTTACCTTGATAATTTTTCGGAGTGTTTTCGTTAAATGTTCCATCGGGATTAAGAATATTTATTATTTCTAAATTATGCCTCTGCGCTATTGCAAAGTCGTTTGGATCATGAGCGGGAGTTATTTTCAAAGCGCCCGTTCCAAAATCTTTATCGACATAAGCGTCTTTAATGAGTTTTAATTTTCTGCCGACTATCGGAAGTATTAAAATTGTATTTTCATTTAAATGAGAATATCTTTCATCTTCGGGATGAACTGCAATCGCTACATCGGCAAGTATCGTTTCAGGACGAGTCGTTGCCACTTCAATATATTCGTCTTTTCCTTCGATTTGATATTTTACATGATACAAAGCGCCCGCAACTTCTTCATGGTCAACTTCGTCATTGGCTAAAGCCGTGCCGCAACTTGGACAATAATTTATTAAATATTTTCCTCTATAAATTAAACCTTGATTATAAAGCTCTACAAAAACTTCTCTAACCGCATTGCTTAATCCTTCGTCTAAAGTAAATCTCTCTCTCTGCCAATCGCATGAGCAACCTATTTTTTCAAGCTGTTTAATTATTATTGAATGATGTTCGTTTGCCACTTCCCAAGTTAATTTGACGAAATCCTCTCTTCCCAAATCATACTTATTTTTTCCTTCTTTTTTCAATTTTCTTTCAACTACATTTTGAGTGGCAATTCCCGCATGGTCGGTTCCTGGCATCCATAAAACGCATTTTCCAAGCATTCTATGAAATCTAATTAATATATCTTGCAAAGTATTATTTAATCCATGTCCCATATGCAAAACGCCCGTGACATTTGGAGGAGGTATGACTATAGAATAAGGCTCTTTATTTTTATCAATTTCGGCATGAAAAAATCCGCTCTCTTTCCAAAAGCAATATAATTTTTCTTCAATATTTTTAGGATTATAATTCCCTCCTAAAGTATGTTTCATTTATTCCCCCGATTAAAATAATTGTTTATACATTTTACAATATATAATATATTTTTCAATTATTTATTTTATTTGTATCGCTTGACTTTACAATACTTTACACTATGCGCTTACGGTGAAAAGTATTCAAAAAATTTTAACTTACTTTTTTATATTTAGAAGAAAATCAAGATTTTATGTTCTTTTTTCTACCGAGAAAAAGAACCGCACCAAAGGAGGATGGAAGTTAAGCAATGTATCTCAAAAGAAAAAATTAGAAATAAATTACTCCCAATAAGCCACTTATTTTAAATTTCTATTTTTTCGTCATTGCGAGGCTTTATTGAAATAATACAAAATATTTAAATAAAAAATCTATAGAGTTAAACTCAATAGCTTTTTATAAACTTAAAACTTGAAAATATATTTTAAAAGATATAAAATATACGAAAATAAATTTTAATTAGGATATTAATATGGAATATGAAGCAGTCATAGGATTAGAAGTGCATGTTCAACTTAATACAAAAACAAAGGCTTTTTGTTCATGCCCAAATATTTTCGGAGCGCCTGCAAATACTTTAACTTGCCCAAGATGTCAAGCGCATCCAGGAACTTTGCCTATAGTAAATAAAGAGATGGTTCATAAAACCATAAAGGCGGGAATTGCCACAAATTGCGCCATTCAAAAAGTAAGTAGATTTGCAAGAAAGCATTATTTTTATCCCGATTTGCCTTCGTATTATCAAATCACGCAAATGGACGAGCCAATTTGTAAAGAAGGACATATTGATATAACCGTTTTAAATGAAGACGGTTCTTCGTATAATAAAAGCGTTAGAATAAATAGAATTCACGTGGAAGAGGACGCGGGAAAATTGGTGCATGACGATACGGGCAGACCTTTAAGTTATGTCGATTTGAATCGAGCGGGCTGTTGTTTGATAGAATGCGTGAGCGAACCCGATATTTCTACGGGAGAAGAAGCCTATCAATATTTAACCGAATTAAAAAAGATTCTTAAATATATAAATGTTTCGGATTGCAATATGGAAGAAGGCTCTCTTCGTTGCGATGCTAATGTTTCTATAAGACCGAAAGGAAGCAAAGAGTTGGGTGTTAAAACCGAAGTAAAAAATATGAATAGTTTTAGAAATGTCCGCCTTGCAATAGATTATGAAATTAAAAGACAGATAAAGGCTTTAAATAACGGAGAGAAAATTTTACAAGAGACGAGACTTTATGATGCAAAAGAAAATACTACTAAAGGCATGCGTTCAAAAGAAGGCGCTGCGGATTATAGATATTTTCCAGACCCAGATATTCCCGTTTTAATTCTTAAAGAAGAAGAAATTGAAAGCGCAAGAAAAGAATTGCCAGAACTTCCGCAGAAAAAAAGAGATAGATTAAAAAAAGATTATGATTTGCCCGACCAAGATATAATCGTTTTAACCGAAGAGCCAGAGCTTGCCGATTATTACGAGGCAGCGGTTAAATCTTATCCTAAACAACCTAAAAAAATAAGCAATTGGATAATGGTTGAAGTGAACGCTTATTTGAATAAAAAATTGCAAACAATAAAAGATTTCAAACCGAAACCAGAACATATAGCGGAAATTTTCAAACTCATAGACGATGGGACGATTAGCGGAAAAATAGCCAAAGAAATTTTTGAAGATATGTGCGAAACGGGAGAATCGCCTTCTGCAATAATCGATAAAAAAGGTTTAAAACAAATGAGCGATACGGGAGAGCTTGAAAGCATAATAAGAAAAGTGCTTGAAGATAATCCAAAATCGGTTGCCGACTTCAAAGCGGGAAAAGAAAAATCGTTTGGTTTTTTAGTCGGACAGACAATGAAAGCGACTAAAGGACAGGGAAATCCTAAACTTGTTAATGAAGTTTTAAGAAAGATTTTAAGCGAATAGCCATAAATGGAAAATATAAATAAAATAATTTGTATAGATGCTTTAGAAGGCATAAATTCTCTGCCCGATAACAGTATAAATTTAATAATAACAAGCCCGCCATATTTTAATTGCAGAGTTTACGGCAATGAAACTATAGGCAGAGAAGAAAATCCTTTAGATTATATAAATAATATTTTTAAATATTTAAATCCTTTAAAAAGAGTTTTGCATAAAGAAGGTTCTTTTTATTTGAATATAGGAGATATTTATTTTGGTACTAAAGGTTTTAGCAGAAATAAAGGCAGATATTCGAGAAAAACCGACAAACATTATTTAGAATATAAAATAGCGAAACCAGACGGTAAATATCTTCAATATAAACAATTATTAATGTTGCCAGAAAGAATAGCGATAGAAATGCAAAATGCGGGTTGGATATTAAGGAATAAAATTATATGGGAAAAACCAAATCCCGTCCCTTCATATTCTAAAGATAGAAGATATCCCGTTTACGAGCATATATTTCATTTTGTCAAATCTAAAAAATATTTTTTTGATATAAAGAAAGCTAAAGAATTGGGGCATCATAGAGATGTTATAAAAAATAGAATAGAGCCGTTTAAATTTCATCAAGCGTCATTTCCTTTATCTTTAATAAAACCGTTGATAGAAATTACATCCAAAGAAGGCGATATAGTTTTAGACCCTTTTATGGGCAGCGGAACGGTTGCCGAAGCTTGCATTTTATTAAATAGAAATTATATAGGATTTGAAATAAACGAAGATTTTTGTAATATAGCAAAAGAAAGATTAGAGAAGATATATGATTTTCAATACTAACTCTAAAGAATATCAATTATATTTTCATTATATATGATTAATTATTTAATATCTAAATTTTTACATAGACTTTCTACCATTAATTTTTTCCTATTTTGGCAGAATAGAATAAAATTTTCTGGTTTGTAGTCTATATCTGGAATTAATGCATAACTTTTATAATCTTTATTTATTTTCACTTTTTCATTAAGCCAATTTTCAAAATTTTCAGCGGATTTCTTAGTATTTTCGGTAATTCCTAAAAATTGCAAATTTGATATATTATTAACCAATTTGTCTACTTCATTTTTATCAAGTTTCCATTTATATATATTATTTTCATTAAATGAACTTTTAGGATATAAATGGTCTATGGTTATTAATTCATTTATATTAGGAATATTTATAGCCGAAGATAAAATTGAAAATAGTTGCTTTCTATCGGAATAATTAGCGTTATCAATAAGTTCAATAACTTCTCCTCTATCAAATGAAATATCTTCTCTTTTTCCTTTAAATTCTTTTTCTATTTCTTTAATCGGAAAATTATTGGTAGAATTATTTTTTATTATTTCTCTATATTTAGTTAAAGTTCCATCGCTACTTCCTCCAAATACCTGTCTAATTAAAGATATTCTAAACCATTGAATGATTTTTTTAGATATATCTTTTTTACTATTTAAAAAGTTATCATCGGCGTTTATTAATTTTAAATAATAAGCTATTGGCAATATTGAATTATAAGAAGTTATATATTCTTTAGTATATCCAAAATTTTTTAATATCTTAAAACTTAATAGTAAATATCTTTTTATATTATCCCATTCTTTTTCTATTTTTATCATATTGTTTTTTGTGAAATTTTTAATTTGAAATTTAATATCAATATCCGTTAACATTAAAGACGATTTCATTATAAAATCTTTGTTAATATTAAAATCTAAATTATTTATTTCTAATACTAAATTCTCTACTTCTTCTCTAGCATTTTTATTATCCCAGGTAGCAGAAACGGTAGACATTAATAAATCGGAATAACTGAGTTGAGTTCCACCGCTATTTACTCTAACGAATATATCAAGAACTTTATCTAAATCTTGGTCGTTTTCTTCATAGTAGTTAATAATAGGTTCTTTTTTTATTTTACTTTGAAAATTATTTATTATTGATATAACATTTTCTTGCAAATTTTCGTCAAGATTTTTAATATTTTTATTATGTATTAAAAAGTGTGTCACATCTTTTTCTAATATTTCGTTAACTTTTATCCATAGATTATTATTATCAAATATTTTATTGTTGAATTCTTTATCAGATAAAAACTCAAACTCATATTTGTTTATATTATATTCCTCATTTTTGGGATTATATAATAAATTTAAGTATAAATATTTTTTTACAAATGGGTCTGGGTTAGAATGTTTAGCTCCTTTTTTTCTTTCCGTATAGCTTCCGTATAAACCTATATATAAAGAAGTTAATCTCTGCTGCCCGTCTAATATAGCAATAAACCCCTTATTTCCAGCAGGAGTTAGTTTACTGCTATTAATTTGTTTAGGATGATAATCCCTAACAAAATTATAGAAGTTATATTCTTTTATCTTATTTGCTTTCACATTCCAAAATAAAAAAGAACCTATGGGATATCCTCTTAATAAACTGTCAAATAAATTTTCTATTTGTTCCGTTTTCCATACATAACCCCTTTGTATATCTGGCAATATATATTCTTGGTCTTTTATGTTATTCATAACTTCTAATATAGTTTTTGAAATATGAGCCATTTTTTCATCCTATGTTTAAATTTATTATATTAAAAACTATTATTTAATAAAAATCAATAGTAAAAATTACTTTTAAAAATTAATCATACTCTCAAATTTATTTATAACCTCTTCAGGCTTTATAACTTCCCTGCATTCAAAAGTTCCAATTTTAAATTCTCTACCGCCGCAAAAAGCGCATTCTATTTTTTTTCTATTAAATGTCTGTTTATTCCTATTGGAGAATTTATTTTGCAAGGCTTTCAATGCTGAAAATTTATCAAGAACCGACACCGCTTATGACGCTAAAATAGATAATATTGGAATTGGAATAAAAACTTTTATTTGTCCTTCAAATAGTAAAACTGAAAAAATAGCCGAATTTGATAGAAAAAATTCGGAGTTAAAAAATTTGAATGTCGATAAATTCGTAATCAAATTGTCGGAATTAAGAAACGAGAGAATAAATTTTTCTAATAGAACATATAAAATAGAAAAATCTTATTATCATTGCATAGCGAGAAAGAAATCGGCTTTAGTAATTTTCAATACGAATTACGATTTAGTAAACATAGATAAAATTAATATTATATCCAACGATAATGCAAGCGTAAAATTTAAAGATAATATAAACGAATACTCTTATAATTATGCAAAGTCGACATTATTCAAAAAATTTATAATTCCTCAAAACCATAAAACTATAGATATACAAATAATATATAATCCGCTTGACTTGATATTGAAAATATTTGAAGAATATAATAATTATAAAATAGCGGAAGAAAAAGATTTTGTAATATTGCCTTTATATTCTTATGATAAAAATAAAAATGAAAATAAAAAATATGTGCCAGAAAAAAGCGGTTTAAATCAATGGAATGCTGGCGGAAGAGTTCGCAAATATGGAGAGGTTTATATTCCTATTCCAGCTGAAATTAGAAAATTAAAAATCGGATTTTTCCCAGAAAGAGATAAAATATTTAATTTAGAAATTCCTTCGGGAATTAAATTGAAAGCTAAAATATGTCAAGATAACGGAAAAGCTTTAATGACTAATCCTAATATAGCTTTGGCAAATTGGCTTTTAAAAGATGTTTTGCAATTAAAAGAAAGAGAATTATTGACTTATAAAAAATTAGAAATAATCGGTATAGATAGCGTCAAAATTGAAAAAATAAACAATGAAAATTATAAAATATATTTTTCTAAAATAGGAAGCTATGAAAATTTTTTATTAAGTAAACATAATTAATTTGATTTAATTTTTTAATATTGTATAATATAATAATAAAAATCTTAGAAAAAAATGGAGAACAATTAAAATGAAAAAATTACTAATGTTATTTTTATTAACTGCAATTTCAGTTTACGGTTATGAGGCGATTCCTTATATGTTTAACAATTTAATTCCTTATGGAATATCGCCAGACGAAGTAAATCAAATACTTGTAGAATCTAATTTTGCTTCTTCTGAAGGCGAGGTTGTAAGCGGAAGTTTTTATGTGTCTACGAGTCCAGACCCAGATTTGGTATGGTATAATCCGCAAACTGTAAAATGGGTAAATATAAAGTTTACCACTAACGAGGTTTCCGACTTATTTAAAAGAGATTCAAATCTTTTATATTTTAGTTATCAAACCGAAGACGAATTTAAATGCATAGTCGTTAATTCTGACAATATAAGCGAAGATGCAAGCCCTGTGGGAGCTGAAACAAAATGGTCTTATAAATTCTTTTTCCATAACGACAAATTATTTGCAGTTAGCTCTCGTTATGAAGGCGATTATAAAGTTGAAGAATATAAAAATAGAAATCCTCAAAATCAATACGCTCATCCAGGTTATATAATGTCAAGCGGATTATTTCAAAGAACTTTAGAAGGTTTTCAATCAAAATTTGGCGGATTTCATAATAAGAGAATTATAACTCTTGATAATTTTGCTTCTATGAATTATGGAAATTATGGAAATAAAGCGGCTAATACTTCTTTATCGGTTTATTATGCAAGCTATAACGGAAGGAAAATTAACTTTTTAGCTTCTTATGTGGATAATTTTAGAATTACGCCTTTATATTATAGATTTCAAAATAGAACTTACGAAAATTATTTTGATGTAGCCGATATTCCCGTAGGAATACAATCTAATATTGAAATTAATAAAGCGGAAGAGGAAGAAGAAGATTCTCAATAATATTTAATAATAAAATATTTTAAGGAGATTGTTTTATGCAGTCTCCTTTTATTTTGCAAAAAATCTTTATTTATTATATAATTATTTTAATAAAAATCAGAAATTATAAAATAAAATTATGTTTTAAATAGAGGTTTCATTATGGATTTAAGCGAATTAACTATAACACAAATCAGAGAAAAATTAAAAAATAAAGAAGTAAACGCCGTTGATTTGACTTCTTCGATTATACAAAAAATAGAAGAAGACGATAAAAGAGAAGATAAAATTAACGCCTATTTAGAAATTTTTAAAGAAGACGCTTTAGAACAGGCTAAAAAATCTCAAGAAAGGATAGATAAAGGAGAAGATTTGCCTCTTTTGGGCGTTCCTTTATGCATAAAAGATAATTTATGTTATAAAAATCATACAATGACGGCTGCATCAAAAATGCTTGAAGGTTATAAAGCCCCTTACACAGCGCCGACAGTTCAAAGATTGATAGACAACGGAGCTATAATATTAGGCAGAACTAATATGGACGAATTCGCTATGGGAGGCACTACAGAAACCTCAAATTACGGAATAACGAGAAATCCAAGAAATAGAAAATATGTTCCTGGCGGTTCTTCGGGAGGTCCGGCTTCGGCGGTTGCCGCGAATTTTTCTTTCGGAGCGCTTGGAAGCGATACGGGAGGCTCAATAAGACAACCCGCTTCATTTTGCGGAATCGTAGGAGTAAAACCGACTTACGGAAGAGTGCCAAGATTAGGATGCATAGCTATGGCGAGTAGTTTAGACCAAGTAGGACCATTAACTAAAGATGTGAAAGACGCCGCTTTAATGACAAAAATTATAGCGGGATTTGATGCAAAAGAATCTACAACTCTAAATATTCCCGTTTATGATTATCCTTCTTTTTTGGACGGGAATATTAAAGGAATGAAAATAGGTTTAGCAAAAGAATATTATGAAACAGATTTAATCAACGCAAATGTTAGAGAAAATATAATGAAAGCGATAGAAAATTTAAAATCTAAAGGAGCTGAAGTTATAGATATATCTTTGCCAAATGCAAAATACGGCTCAAGAGTTTATACTGCGGTTATGGCGGTTGAAGTTGCAAGCAATATGGGAAGATATGACGGAATAAGATACGGCTATCATCCTAAAGGCGATTTTAATTTGGACGAATACTATTACACTTCAAGAAGCGTGGGATTTGCATTTGAAACGAGAGCGAGAATATTATTCGGCACTTTAATAACGGGAAAAAAATTTTTCTATACTCATTATCAACATGCTTTGAAAGTTAGAAAACTTATGCAAATAGATTTTGACAACGCTTTTAAGAAAGTCGATATAATAATATCTCCATCCTCTCCCGTAACGGCTGGACTTTTAGGCTCAAGAGATAAAACCGACAGCGCTTTAAGTTTTTTGGCGGATAGTTATACTTCAAATATAAATTTAGTCGGGCTTCCCGCTATGAGCGTTCCTTGCGGAGTCGATAAAAATAATATGCCGATTGGAATACAATTTATAGCAAAACAATTTGACGAAGTTTCTATGTTTAAAATGGCTTACGCTCATGAAAGAGGTTAAACCATGAAAACTTCTGAATACATAATAATACCAACTTTACTTATAATATTTAGTATAATAGCAAATTTATTTTTAGATTATTATATAATTCCTAAAAGACTTACAAGGATAGACCAATCTCAACACTTTTATGATATGAAGAAATGGGTAGAAAGCGGTAAACTACCAACAACAAGCGCAAGATTTATAGCAAGCCAAGTGGTTAATGAAGAATTTACTACTCCAAGAGTTCCTGGGGGGGGGTACTATATATTTTATACTTTATTTTACAAAATGGCAAAAGAAAGTTTATTAGGAGCAAAAATCATTAATCTTATTTTCAATTTAATAATTATATCAATCTTTCTTTTTTGGTTTTATAAAAAATTTGGACTTTTAGTAACTTCAATTATTACTCCTTTAATTTTATGTAATGGCTATTTTGTCATGGCTATTACGGACTTTTGGAATCCTAATATAACTCTAGTTTTTAGCTTTATGTTCTTTATATTTTTATTTGAGTATATAGGCTCTGAAAACAAAAATATCATAAAACTTTCAGCTGTTATGATTTTTCCAATACTTGCAATAATGGCTCAGGGGCATTTTGTAGTATTCTTTTCTATGATTCCTACAATTATTATTTATTTAATTATTAAGTTTAAACGAACTATAAAATATATTCTATTTTGGATATTTGGAGTTTTTATTTCGTTTTTGGAATATTTGCCTTATATAATCTCCGAATTAAAAAACGGATTTAATAATACTAATATGATTTTTTCTGTCCGCTCGGGGCTTTCAAGTCTACCATTTCCTCAAATGCATGCAATATTCTTATTTCCTACAAATGAAATGTCAGTATTTTATGGAAATAGTATATACGGCTCTATTAATTTTTGGCTTCAATATCCTCTTATGATATTGGGATTATTATTTTTATTTGCAACTATTATATTTTCTTTTTATTGTATAATAAGAGTTTTTTATTTTGTTTTTAATAAGAAATATGAAGCTAAATCAAATATTGAAAAAACTTTAATAGAAATGTTAAAAATATTTTTAATTTTTATACCTACAACTATAATTATTAATATACTCGCTCGCTCAAAACCTGGAACTTTCCATTATTTATATTCAGCTTTTTCTATTTCATATTTACCAATTATATTGTTTTTATTTCAGAAAAAAGATAAATTTATTTTGAATAAAAAATTTTTCTATGTATTTTTAGCTTGTATATTTGTAAATATTTTTATTATGGTATTACAACTTACTACTTATGTGAAAAATTATGAAGAGCCTAAAAATATGGCAGGAATGAAAACGGTTGCAAAAACTTTAATAGAACATTCAAAAGGAGAAGAGATAAGTATCATAGGAGTATATGGAGATGATAATTATATGTATAGAGATATTGCGATAGCCTACTTTCCCGATATGGTTTGGAATCAAAATAATAATTCTACAAATTTATATATTATTTTAGATAGAACAGGAACTTTATCAAGACCAAAATATACGATTTCAAGTTATATGGAATATTTAAATAAAAATGCAACTTTGCTCGGCGATAATGGGACTTTATTCGTTTATAAATATCATGGAAAAGAACCTTTGGAAATGCCAAAGAAGAAATAATATTAAAATATGAAACTAATAATTTAAAAATAAAAAAGAGCTATTATATTTATAATAACTCTTCTTTAATTTATATTTTGCTTTTTAATTTTTAAAATTAATATCTAGTTTCATAAGGCAAAAGCGCAATATTTCTCGCTCTCTTTATAGCCTTCGTCACCATTCTTTGATGCTTTGCGCAAGTTCCATTTAATCGTTTAGGGACAATTTTACCACTTTCTTTGACATATCTTTTCAAAAGTTTTATATCCTTATAATCCAAAATATCGATATCGTTTTTACAGAAAAAGCATATTTTCCTTTTAAAGTATCTTCTTCTTGGATTGCCGATTATAGGATTTCCATCTTTATCTTCTCTATAGTAATAATGTCGTCTATCGCTTCTATAAAATCGATTTCCTTCTTCCGAATTGTTTTCACGATTTTCATTATTATAGTTATTTTCATTATTCTCAATATTGCTTTCGGCATTATTATTTTCTAAATTATTATCAATATTTTCATTTTCTAAATTGTTATTTTCTAAATCCATTTTTATTCTCCTGATAAAAAAATTTTCTTTTATAAATTAAATTAATCAAAACGGCACTTCGTCATCATCCGAAAAACCGCCAATATCTACGCTATTTCCCATAGAAGAAGGCGTATAGGTAGCGTCCATATTTGGACTACTTGCTCCTCCGCCTCCAGACGAAGAACCGAGCATTTGCATAGTATTCATTATAATTCTAATTTTAGACCTGCCCGTATTCGTATCTTTATCTTGCCATCTTTCCTGTCTCAAAGTGCCAGATATTGCAATCTGTTTGCCTTTAGTGAGATATTTTGCAACGGTTTCAGCAGATTTACCGAAAGCTACTACATCAAAATAATTTACTTCGGTAGAATTTTTATTGCTCATATAATAATTATTTGCTATTGAAAATTCTGCAACAGCCATTCCGCTTGGCAAATATTTTTGAGTAGGGTCGGATACAAGTCTTCCTATTAACATTACATTATTTAAATCTGTAGCCATAAGATTCCTCTTCCTCGTTATTATTATTCTCTCTGTTTCTTTCTCTCATTTCCGCTCTCTTTTTTCTTCGTATAGCTTTTTTGCTGTCTTGCTTTTCTATTATTTCATCCAACCTTACGATTATAAATCTTAATATGCTAAGTTCATAACGCAATTCTTTTTCGATAGCGGACAAACTTTTTCCATCGCATCTAAAATGATAATAATAATATTTACCTTGATTTACTTTACGAATAGGATAGCTCAAAGTATAAATACCGTATTCCGATTCGTCAAATATTTCGGCATTGTAATTTTGAAGAATTGATTTTACATGCTCTTTTGCTTTTTCATGCAGAGAATCGTTTATCTCTGTCACAAATAGAATCTCATATTCTCTCATTTTTTAACTCCTTGGACAAAGCCTCTTTAATTTTTTATTAATTATTTAAAGAAGCGAAGTATATTTTTTATTTTCAAATATTATATACTTTATATTAAAAAAAGTCAAACTATTTTTAAATATAAATTATAAATATTATGTATATTTATTTTTAGCTATTAAATTCTATCTATCATTTTTTACATTATATGATATAATTTATTTTATATATAAAACTTATTAAATTCATTAAAAAGGAAAGTAGATTATGATAAAAAATAAAGAAAGAGCTTTATGGATATTTTTACTAATTTTTGTATTGGCAATTTCATTTTTCAATTTTAAAAGTCCTTCAATGGCAATAGCTCAACAAGGCAAAGCTCAGTCGGATAATGATTTTTATTATTATAGCAGATTGTTTCAAAAAGTTTTTGCAACACTTCAGCAAAATTTTGTAGATACGAATAATGTGACTACAAAAAAATTAATGTATGGAGCTATAAAAGGAATGCTCGAAGCGACTGATGACCCTTTTACTTTTTTGCTTGACGAAAAATTAAACGAAGCTTTAAATACGGAAATGTCGGGCAAATACGGAGGAGTCGGGCTTTCAATTTCAAAACAACCCGATAAAGGACTTTTGGTTGTAGCTCCTATAGAGGACGGACCGGGAGAAAAATCGGGAATACTTCCAGGCGATATAATTATCGCTATTGACGGCAAAAGCGCTAAAGATATGGCTGTAGATACGGCGGCAAATATAATGAGAGGAAAGGAAGGCACTAAAGTAACTCTAACTATAGTTCGAGATGGAGTTCCCGATTCTATAGAATTTCCTTTAACGAGAGCTTTAATAGAAATAAAAAGCGTAAAATATAGAATGCTTGATAAGATTATCGGATATATAAGAATTACGAATTTTGGAGATGACACTTCAAAAGAACTTGACATAGCGCTTAAAGATTTAAAGAAAAGCGGAATGCAAAAATTGATTTTAGATTTAAGAAATAATCCAGGCGGAAGATTAGACACGGCAATAAATATAGTCGAAGAGTTTTTATCTGACGGTAAAATAGTTTATACGAGAGGAAGAACGAAAAACGAGAATCAAGATTATTTTGCTTCAAGAAAAGGAGACGAATGGACTAAAGGCGATATGCTTGTTTTGGTTAATCAATATAGCGCTTCGGCTTCAGAAATTCTTGCTGGCGCATTGCAGGATAATAAAAGAGCAAAACTTTTGGGCGAGACTACTTTTGGAAAATTTAGCGTTCAATATGTGCTTCCTTTAGATTCGAGAGATAATACTTCTTTCAAATTTACCGTAGCTCATTATTATACTCCTAACGGCAGAAGATTGCATGGAAAAGGAATAACGCCCGATTATGTGGTTGTCGAAGAAAAATTAAGCGCTTTAGATATCACAGCATTAACCGAATTGAGAAAGAGCGGACAAATATCTTCTTATGTTAAGAGATATCCTAACGAAAATTCGGACGCTATCGCATTGCCTAGATTTAAAGAAGAATTGAAAAATAAAAATATTATCCCGAGCGATTATTTGCTTGAGCGATTAATATATAACGAACGCAATTTAGGTAATTACAATGAAATAGTAGATATGCGATACGATAAACAATTAAAAGCGGCTATAAATTATCTTGAAAACGGAAAAGAACCGCCGCAAGATAAAGAAGAGCCAAGAGAAAATTGGTATAATGAAAACGAATAAGAATGAAATAAATTAGCCAATTATTTATCATTTATCATAATAAAATAGAGAGGTTGTTAAAAAATTTAATAGCCTCTCTACAATTTTAAATTATATAAATTTAAATCAAATCAATAACTTATAGTATCGCCTCTTTCATGAATTTCCATAAATCGCAATAACTCCGCTTTAACCTCTTCGGAAGTTGAAAGAGTAAGAACTCTTTTTGCAAGCATAGCGCATTCCGCTTTATCCAAAGAAATAATCATTTTTTTAACTTCGGGAATCGATATCGCCGACATAGAAAATACATCTAATCCGAGTCCAAAAAGCAAAGGAACGGCAAGCAAATCTCCCGCAAGCTCTCCGCACATTGAAATAATTATTCCGCTTGAATGAGCGCCGTCTATAGCCATTTTTATAGCTATTAAAACGGAAGGATTATAAGGGTCGCAAATTGAGGCTATTTTTTCGTTTCCTCTATCCGAAGCCAAAGTATATTGAGTCAAATCGTTAGTTCCAATCGAAAAGAAATCGGATTCTCTTGCAAAACTTTCCGCTCTAAATATAACGGAAGGAGTTTCTATCATTATTCCAAGTTCCAAAGATTCGTTGAAAGTTATATTTTCTTTTATAAGTTCCAATTTGCAATCGTTAAATATCGCTTTAGCCTTTCGCAATTCTTCTATAGAAACTATCATAGGAAGCATTATTTTTACTTTTCCAAAAGCGGAAGCTCTTAATAACGCTCTAAATTGAGTTTTGATAATAGCTGGTTTGTCTAAACATATTCTTAAAGCGCGCCAACCTAAAGCTGGATTTTCTTCTGTCGGCATATCCAAATAAGGCAAATGTTTATCGCCTCCTATATCCATAGTCCTAATTGTAACCGTGTGTCCGCTCATAGCTTCAACTACTTCTTTATAAGCTTTAAACTGTTCTTCTTCGGTAGGAAAATCGGTATTTTCCATAAATAAAAATTCTGTTCTATAAAGCCCTATTCCGTCAGCGCCGTTTTTTAAAGCTCCGCCCAAATCTGCAGGAGAGCCAATATTAGCGTAAACTCTTATTTTAGTTCCGTCTTTTGATATGGCGTCTCTATGCGCGTATTCTTTTAATAGTGCTCTGCTTTTATCAAATTCTTCTTTTAATTTTTTGCATTCTTCTATAGATTTTTCGGTAGGCTCTATAATTACTCCGCCCGTATTTCCGTTTAATATTATGCTTAAATCGTTGCCTTTATTTGACATAGATTTAATTTCTTTAATTATACTTCCAATGCCTACAACAGCGGGAATTTCTAAAGACCTAGCCATAATAGAAGTATGGGAAGTTCTGCCGCCTATTTCGGTTATAAAACCTAAAGTATTTTCTAAATTTAAATTCGCCGTGTCCGAAGGAGTTAAATCTCTCGCTACGATTATTGAATTTTCGGGGACTTCGGATAATTCTAATATTTTCTCGCCAAGCAAATTTCTAATCCATCTATCCGCTATATCGGCTAAATCGCCCGCTCTCTCTCTCAAATATTCGTCTTGAACATCGCTTAATATTTGTCTATAAACTTCAATTCCTCTCGATAAAGCGTAATCAGCAGAAACTTTTTCATCGTTTATTATATCGTTTACTTCTTGAAGCAAATCTTCGTCTTCAAGCAAAGTAATATGAGCGTCAAATATTGCGGCTTTTTCCTCTGAAACTTTTTTTGCTGTAGTTTCTCTTATTTTTTGCAATTGCTCTTTTGTTTTATTTCTGCCTTCTATAAGTTTCGCCTTTTCCTCTTCGGGATTTTTGCAAGGGCATTTATTTATTTCGATTTCTTTTTTTTCAAATAAATAAACTTTGCCTATTGCTATTCCAGGCGATACGGCTATTCCAGTAATTCTTTTTTCCATAAAATATATTCCAAAAATTAATCTTTTAAGTTAGATAAAAATTCTTCTATTTTCTTTAACGCCTCTTTTTCATTATCGCCATCGCAATAAATCGTAAGAACAGAGCCTTTTTTAACGCCTAAAGAAAGAACTTTTAAAAGAGAAGCCGCATTTACTCTTTTTCCTGCTTCGTTTTCAGCTTCCACTTTGCATCCTGATAGCGATTTTATAAATGTAACGAATTCGTTTCCAGGTCTCGCATGAAGTCCCGTTTCATTTTGTATTGTAAATTTACCCGTAGTCATTTAATATACTCCTTGATTTATTCAATCATATTTTTTATATTTTAAAGTATAACCATTTTTTATTTTTTGTCAAATTTGATAATATTAAAGATTACTTTAGACAATAATTATAAACTTTTCTTTTTATTTAATTCTTTTATCTACCGTATTTTTTATCAACCATATTAAAATAAGTTCCTTGCATTACCAAATAAGGATATATTTTACATTTAAGTAATTTTAAATTCGATATTCCGCCCGTTAAAAATATTTTGCTTTTTAAATTATACTTTTCTTTTATATTTTTTTTAATTTCATTAACTCCATAATTTACGCTTCCAATAGTATTATATATTGCTCCCGACATAATTCCGTCTTTAGTATTATTATTTAAAGGATTAGGAATCGATTCTATAGGACCAATTTCATGGTAAGGCAAAGAAGTTCTGCTTGATAAAGCTTTATAACTCGTTTTTGTTCCGCTCATTATCATTCCGCCTAAAAATATAAAATCCGAAGTCATAACGCTTATAGTAGTTGCCGTTCCCATATCGACAACTATCGAAGCGTATTTTTCGTTTTTATTATAACCTTCAAAACATATTGAAGCGTATGTTGCAAGAAGTCTATCTATTCCAACCGCGTCTTTAGGCTCGTATAAATTGCCTTTCAATTTTACATCTTTATAAGTTACTCTATAAACATCTTTTTTCAAAACATCTTTTATTGAAGAGACAAATATATCGTTTCTATCAAAACAAACGCTGCTGTAAAATACTTTGTCTATCTTGTAATTGTCTTTTACTTCTTTTAATGTCGATAGTATATGCCTTATATTATAACTATTCACATTAAAATATAAAGGATTATGGCTTTTGTCGAATACGGCTAATTTCATTCTCGTATTTCCTATATCGGCTATAAGATACATTTTTTCATTCCTCGTTTTTTATATTATTTTCTTCTAAAAAAAGTCTCGTCTTTTCAATGAGACATTCTTTACTATTTAAATTTGGTTCGTCTAATATTAATTCAAGCAAATAATTTAATATTTTTCCTACAATCGGACTTGGTTTTAAATTAAACTCTTTCATTAAATCGTTTCCGTTGATTTTCAAATCTTTAACCGTTATAGCGTTTTCTTCTTCGATTATCTTATCTATTCTTGCCAATAATTTAGGTATCGCTCTGCTTTCTTTCTCCTTTCTATTTCCGCTTCCAATTCTGTCCGCTTCTCTTAATTTTAATAAAGGTTTTATATTTTCTACTCCAACCGCTTTCATAAATCTTCTAACCGCTCCGTCAGTCCATTCATCCTGATAATAAAACATATGATGCCTAACTAAAAGAGTGACAAAATCTATTTCCGCATTTGAATATTTTAATCTCTTCATAACTTTTTTAGCGATATTTGAACCTACGACTTCATGATTATAATAAACAGGCTCTTCTTGTTTTGAAACTTTTTTTTGAACCATAGGCTTTGCTATATCATGAAATAAAGCCGATAATCTAACTAATAAAGTTAACTCTTCAGTTTCTAAAGGCTCAACCGCTTGTATAGTATGAAGTATATGATAATAAACATCGTATTTATGAAATCTATTTTGAGCAACTCCAAAACCTTGCATAAGTTCTGGCATTATTAAGTTGAGTATTCCCGTTTTTCTTAATAATTCCAATCCTCTAAAAGGATTATTGGAAACTAAAATTCCGTTAAACTCTTCTCTTATTCTTTCATAAGCTATAGAAGTTAGCATTTCCGTAGAATGACATATTGCATCAAAAGTTTCTTTCTCTATATCAAAATTTAATCTTGTAGCAAATCTTATAGCTCGCATTATTCTTAATCCGTCTTCTAAAAATCTTTCGTAAGGATTTCCAACCGAACGAATAATTTTATTTTCAATATCTTTAACTCCGTCAAACATATCGATAAGATTTCCGTCTAAAACATTATAAGCCATCGCGTTAATAGTTAAATCTCTTCTTGGCAAATCGTCCTCAATGCTTGTCGTATATTCTACTTTATCGGGATGCCGTCCATCGCTATAATTTCCATCGCTTCTGAAAGTCGTTATTTCTACATGCATATCGTCAAGTATTACTAAAATCGTTCCATGCTTTATTCCCGTAGGCACGGTATATTTAAATATTTTTTGAACATCTTCAGGTTTCGCATTCGTGGCTATATCGTATTCTTTTGGAATAAATCCCATAATAGAATCTCTAACCGAACCGCCAACTAAAAAACATTGAAACCCTTTCGTATTCAATATTCTCGCTATTTCTTTTATAGGAGCGGGTATATTGTTAAATATTTTCTCCAAATTATAAATCCCTATTAATCTTTTTAACTATATAGTATATACATTTTTACATTAATTACAAATTAATAGAGTAGAAAAGAAAGCTAAAATTTATTGTTCTTTTTTATATCGATAAAAAATAACCATGCCAAATGCCGTCAGACACCAAAAAAGAATGTAGTTTTTATCTACTTTATTTTAATAAAAGAATTAATCAAATAATAAAAAATTAAAATTATTATAAGCTAAAATTTTAATAAATATTTATTCTAAATTTATAATTAGTTCTTTTAAGAATTTCCAAGTTCTCTCTACTGAAGATATACTTAAATGTTCGTTTGGAGTATGAACATCTTTTATATCTGGCCCAATGCTTATCATATCAACTTTTGGAAGAACTTTTTTTAATATTCCACATTCCAAACCCGCATGAATTGACTTGATTTTAGCATTTTTCCCTATAATTTTTTTATAAATTTTAACGGCTTTATCTTTAATTTTTGAATTTGAATCGAATTCCCAAGCAGGATATTCATTAACTCTTTTGAATTTTGCATTCGTTCTTTTTGAGGTTATTTCCACTATCGAAGCAATTTCATTTAAAGAGCTTTCTATTGAACTTCTTATTAAAATTGTAAAAGTTAGTTTTCCGTTTTCTTCTTTTAATACTCCGTTATTTGCACTCGTTTGAACCAAACCTTTTATATCTCTGTTCACATACAAAACGCCATCAGGGGCAAGATTCATAAAATCTATTATATTATCGCTTATTCTTTTTGAAATGCATTCTTTTACATTTTTGCATTTGTAGATTTTTATTTTCATTTCAGAATCTTCTGCTTTATATTCATTTTTTATTTTTTTAGCCAGTTCTTCCAAAATATTTTTTATTTTATTTGCATCTTTAGTTATAATTATAGCTTCAGAGTTTTTTGCTATAGCGTTAGGTTTTGTTCCGCCTTCTATAAAAGCTAAACATATATCTTTTTTTACAGCGTATAATAATCTTCCCAAAATTTTAATAGCGTTTGCTCTCTGTTTATAAATTTCAATTCCAGAATGCCCGCCTTTTAAATCTGAGATTTCTATTTTCAAAAATTGATAAAAATCCGTTTTTAGAATTTTTTCTCTTTTTATTTCAAATTCTGCAAGAGCGTTTAATCCGCCAGCGCAACTAACCAAAAATATTCCTTCTTCTTCACTGTCTATATTAATTAAACTTTTTCCACTCAAATGTTTTCCCGTAATTGCCAAAGCTCCGTCCATTCCAGTTTCTTCTGAAGTTGTCGCTAAAAACTCTATAGGAGGGTGGGCGATATTTTTTGAATCAAGCAATGCGAGTCCTATAGATATTGCGATTCCATCGTCCGCTCCCAAAGTTGTGCTATTTGCTCTTAAAATATCTCCTTCAATAATTAATTCGATGCCGTCTTTTTTAAAATTATGTTTTGAGTCTTTAGTTTTTTCACAAACCATATCCATGTGTCCTTGAATTATAATGGGAGATTTATTTTTATAGTCTAAAGTTCCACATTTTTTTATTATAACATTATTTACAGAATCTCTATAAACTTCAAAATTTCTTTCTTTAGCAAATTCGACCAAAAAATCGCTTATTTCTTTTTCATGCCCCGATTCTCTTGGAATTTTACTTATAGTTTCAAACCATTTAAAAACTTCTTTAGATTCTAATTTTTTTATTTTTTCTAAAATACTCATATATAAATCCTATAATTTTTTAATTATACTTTCAAATTTATTTATAACATCTTCGGGCTTTATAACTTCTCTGCATTCAAAAGTTTCAATTTTACATTCTCTTCCTCCGCAAAAAGCGCATTCTATTTTTTTTTCTATTAAATGGCTATTTATTCCGATTGGCGAATTTTGATAAGAAGGAGTTGCAAAATATAAAGCGAGAGTCGGAATTCCTACAATCGAAGCGACATGCATAGCGCCCGAATCGTTTCCAATAAATCCCGAACATAAACTTAAAATTGCGGCTATCATATCCAAATTGAAATATGGAATTATTGGCTTTTCGTTTAACATAGAATAAATTTTTTCTTGTATTTTTTTTTCTGCGGGAGTCGTTATAAATAAAGTTAAGGCGTTGTATTTTTTTGAGAGATAATTTGCAGTTTCTGCAAAATATTCTTCTTTCCAAATTTTTCCATAACTGTTTGTAGCGCCGATTCCGTAAGCAAATATTTTTTTATTTTCGGGATTAAATTCTTTCAAATATTCTTTCGCTTTAATTAAAATTTCTTCTTTAATTTTTAATTTAATTTTAGGACGAGGCGCGTTTATATCAATCGCTTTAAGCAAATTTATATAATAATCGGCAGTGTGAATCCAACGAACTTCCTCTCTATCAATAGCGTCAGTAAGCAAAAAGTTTCTGTAATCGGCTTTATATCCTATTCTTCTTTTTATTCCGTGTCCAAAAATTCTAAAAGCGCTTTCAAAAGAATTTGGAAATAAAATTGCAGTGTCAAAATTATATTTTCTTAAACTTGGAAAATTTTTTAATTCTATAATATCGTCAACCAAATCGCTTACTTCAAATATTCCAAACATTGATTTTTTTGTCATAACGGTAATTTTAATATCTTTATATTTTTCTTTAATCAAATAAATCGCGGGCATAGACATTACAATATCGCCTAGCCAAGTTGGAGAATGTATGAGTAGATTTTTTATTTTGTTCATTAGTTTTAAAAAAAGTCCAAGTCCAATATAAATTGCTTATATTTTTGTATTATATTCATGCAAACGCGTTCGTCTAAAATTATTTTGTTTGATTTTCTCAAATTAATATAATAATCGTATAACATATTAAAATTTGTATCGCCAAATAATTTTGTCCAAATTTCTTTCGCTTCGTCAATTATATTTATACTTCCGCATTTTAACATATAGTATCTTAATTTATTATTATCATTTTGAGATTTTGCTTTTTCCGTTTCCATAGAAATAACCAACTCTATTTCGTTTGGGCTTATATAAGTTATTTGGTCTTGAGTATAAATTCCGTTTATAATATCTTCTTCAATTGGAATTAATATTTCGTCTTTATCCAAATAATGATTCGAGCAATAATCGACTTTTTCAAATAATATATCTATATAGAAAGGTTCTAGCTTTATATCTTTAAGCGATTTTAATTCTATTAAAGTATTTGCCAAATTGTCTATTCCGACATCTAATAATTTTATTTTTAATTTATTTTCTTTTAATTCTATACTTTTTATTATCGAACTATGCATTTGATTTAAGCCTATATAATTAAGAGCTTTTCCTAATTTTTCGGAATTTGCAAATAAAAAATTTCTGTATATATTTTCGTCTATATAATATTTTTCAAAAACTTCGTTGTCTAAAATAAGAGATTCTTTATCCGCTCTTCCTTGATATTGATTATAAAATATCGTTTCGTATATGCTTGGCGATAACATGGGCGCTATCTCATATAACTTTTTTATTTTATAGTCCATATTCAAAACTCTTATATAATATTTGTCACAGTTTTTATATCATAACCTATTAAAAATAAATCGTATTTAGTTTTAATATTAGGATTATTATCGAAAAAATCCATATTTATGCATGTGAATTTTACGGGAATATTTTTTTCTTTCGATAATTCGCCTGATATCAATTCTCCTTTATTAATATCTTCAATAGTAGTATCGTTCATTAAATGCGTATTATTTACAATTCCCGTAATCTTTAATCCTAATGTAGATTCTATACTATTAAAATGTCCTAAAGCAAATTCTAAAGTAGAATTCTCTTCTCTATTTGCATTTAGAATAAATATAATATCCGTTTCTTCAATATCGACATTATCTCTAAAAGTTGCAAACGATAAACTTCCTGCAGAATTTCCGCCCATGTCTACAATTCCTATAATATTTTTGTTATCAAATAGAGTATATACTTCTGCAGAAACCGCGGGCAAATCCGCACCCGATTGAGGCAAATAACTTCCAATAACTTTTATATTTTTATCTTTCAAATAATCAAAATGTTCTCTTGAGCGAAAATAAGGATTGACAACATCCAAATCTGCAATATAAATATCTTTACTAGTTTGATTTCTCAAATAAAGAGCGTAATTTATGGAAAATGTTGTTTTTCCCGAACCGTAATGTCCGCATATTATAGTAATTCTTTTGCTTTTCATACTTATAATAATAATATATTTTAAAATATTTTCAAATTCTATTTATAAAAAAATAATTTTATACTTGAAAATAAAAATATAGTCGATATTATACTATATAGAATTTTATTTAGGAATATAATATTATGAAAAAATATATATTTATTTTTATGTTTTTATTTGCTTATTCTTTATTTTCTCAAAATTATGCAACTAACGATGCGTATAATCCTAATCAAACCGCGGCAAATACAAACGCGGGAGAAAATTCTTCTATTACAAACGATGCGATTATGGGAAGAAAACCAGCTATAACTCAAACGGCAATTACGGGATTTAAAGATATTCAATTAGGTTCTACGAGAGACGATGTTATAAACGCTATATTAAGCGATAATACGATGATACTGCCAAAAAAATATATGACGGGTTCGGTAGATATAGCCGCTGAAGAAAGCGCGACTTTTTTAGCTTTGGAAGAAAATAAATTTTATAAAAGCGGTTATTTTATTTTTAAGAACGATTCTCTTTATTCTATAACTATACATTTTCAGCCAAATCAAGTAGATTTTTTAGAACTTCTTTCGGCTTTAAACTCTAAATATAGCAAAGGAGCTTTTTTAGATGCAAACACTGTGGCTTGGCAAAATGGAAATATGCGAATGATACTTGAAAGACCTAGTATAGTGAAATATATTAATATGAATAATATAACTACGACTTCAGATACGAGAATAAAAGAAAAAGAATCCGCTCCGACTCAAAACGAAAGAAAAGACATATTGGAAGGATTATAATGCATAAATTTTTATTTATAATATTTTTTATTTTAATATTATCATGTTCTAATTCTAAAAATAAAGATAATTCTAATAATAAAGTGGAAATAATTTTAAGCAATAAAGATAGTAAAGATAGTATGGAAATAAAAAAATATGATGAAAATGTTATAAAAGAATTGGCGGTTAATTCTTTGAAAGAATTTTTATCTTTGCCTTATAGCGCCGAAGGAGTATGGAAAGCCTATGAAAAATTTTATTCTTCTGCATATAAAGAGATTCTTAATAAATCGAGAAATATTAAAAATGCGGACGATTATGTTTTATCCGAGCCTTCTTTAGATTTTGAATTTGAAACTACAATAGATAAAGTTTATTCTGTGAAATTGGAAGGGAAAAAAGTTTATATAGAAGTTGATTCTTCTGTGTATGATAGAGTTAATGATTCGCATTCAAAAGCTAGACAAACTTTTATTATGGAATATGAAGACGGTAAATGGGTTATAAGCCATTAAAAAATAATACCATAAAAATAATATTAATAAAATTTTTATTTATCCGAAAATATTAACATAATATTATTATTTATCAGGAGTATAAACTTGAAAGAACCAATAATAGCGGGCATTGATGCAGGAAGCTCATCGGTGAAGACGGTTATAGCTCGCGTAAATGATGATAAACTTGAAGTTATAGGAATAGGCGAGAGCGAAAGCGAAGGAATTATAAAAGGAATTGTAGTAAATATAGAAGCTGCCGCAAACGCTATAGAAAAATCTGTAAATCAAGCCGAACATATGGCGGGGATTCAAGCTCCCGATGTAATAGCCACGATAGGCGGAGAACATATTAAAGGAAAAAATAGCAAAGGAGTAATAGGAGTAAATAATAAAAATAAAGAAGTTACTTCTTTGGAAATAGAAAGAGTATTAGAAAGCGCAAAAAATATATTGATGCCGCAAGATAGAGAAATAATAGAAACGATAGAGCAGGAATATTCTTTAGACGAACAAGACGAAATAAAAAATCCTATAGGAATGTCAGGAACAAGATTAGAAACGAGAGTTCATATAATAACGGGACTCAAATATGTTAGCGATAATTTGAAAAGAACTTTAAATAAAATGGGATTTTCAGGAAAAGATTTTATAGTAAATGTTAGAGGAAGCGCCGAAGCCGTTCTTACGAAAGACGAAAAAGATTTAGGCGTTGTCGTTTTTGATATAGGACATTCAACAACTTCTTTAATGGTATTTTTAGAAGGGACGGTTTGGCATACGGCGGTTATTCCGATTGGAAGCTATCATATAACAAACGATATTTCAAAAGGATTAAGAATTACAATTCCAGCTGCAGAAAAATTAAAATGCGATTACGGTTATGCTTTTATAGATATGATAGGAGAGAGAGAAATTATAGAAGTTCCTACGGCGAGCGGTAAATTTAAAACTATTCCAAAAATAACTTTAACAGAAATAATACAACCGAGAGTAGAAGAGATATTGCATCTATGCGGAAAGGAACTTGCAAAAATGAAATATATAGATTCTTTATCCGCGGGAATGGTATTTACGGGAGGCGGAGCTTTATTGCCAGGACTTACCGACCTTGCTAAAGCTTATCAAACGGCGGTAAAAGGTTCGATTCCAATATCGGCAAGAATAGGAGTGCCAGACCAAATAGCGGGAATAAGAGATATTGCAAATAATCCAGCTTATTCTTCTGTTATAGGAATATTAATGATGAGTTTAGACGAAGCTACTTTAATGAATATACAAAGCGGTAAGAAATTTTCCGATAAAAAATTTAAATTCAAAAATCCTTTTAGCAAAAATCCATTCACAGAATTTTTTAAATAAAATTTGATTTTTTAGTCTAAAAACTAATTTTTTCATAATAAAAGGCAAATTTTTTTAAAAAAATTCTATTTTTTAACTAAAAAATGCTTGACATAATTTTAAAATAGTTTATAATTTATTTTAATAATTAAATAATTAATTAAACTAATGATTGATTACAAATTAAAAGTTAGTGGGGAAAATATGTATGTTGCGAAAGTTAATACAATACAATACAATACAATAGGAATACTTTAAATTTTTTAAACATCTTTAATTTCAAACATAACGAAATTTCTATTGCAATTATTAAAAAGATTTTTCTATTAAATAAATTTCCTAAATTTTTATCGGGCTTTTTAAGGGCGATTTTTAATAAATTGTCTCTTGAAAGCCCAAATTTTTATCTAAAACTAGAAAATATTATTATTTCAAAAATAATATTTAATAAAAAAATATAAAAAAAAGAGGAGAACAAAATGAAACTCAAACAAAAAAGTCCGCAAAAAGCGGCAACAAATTGGATTGTATCCAAATCAAAAAATCTTTTATTTACTCTAATATTTATAGCTTCGTTATTTGCTATAAGTTGCAGTGTGGATAATATGAAGCCTGAAGACCTGAAGGTTGATTTAAGTAAGGAGAGAGGTTCTGGTAGATATGATACGGGCGAGCTAACCACAACTAAAGATACCGTTAATAACAAAGCTACAGTATTGGTTAATGGAAGCTCAACGACTAGCACATTTCTATACACTTTGCTTACAAATACTCATATTCCTTCAGATTATAGAAGCGCAAACGGTGCTGGAGTAGTGGTGACGGATATTATAAAAGTAGTCGATACCGCTCAAAATATAGAAATAACGGGAGGCGTTACTATTGATAAGAATGATGCTGGTGGAGTTTATAGAATTAATATACCTGATAGTGGAGTGACAAATATAAAAGTTGAATATAATTACAAATTAAAATATCTGCCTTCTTCCGCTCCGCAAACAGACCATACAGTATTTAAAGTAAATAGCGATACTACCAATTGGACTAGTTTAGATTTATATAAGGAAATAGCTGGCTCAACTGAAAATAGTTTATTTGGAAAAACTTATATAATTGAAACTGCTGCAAGCTTATCTGCTAATCCTGCAACTTTTACAAAAGGTTTGATTACTACTAATGTATTAACGACTACAGTATCGGCTAATGGTGGCACATATAAACTTTGGATATATTAATTTAGGAGGTAAATAACCATGAAAAATATAAGTAAAAAAATATTAACAACTATAACTATATTATTTATAACTTCAGCGTATTCGTTCGCTCAATTATCAACCAATATGCAAACTATGATTAATAATTTGGATATGTCGGCAAAGAAGAGAGCGACTGCGGGAGAGTTTTCAAGCGATAGCGATAAACTAAATGCTAAAAATGTTTTTGATTTAAATAGAATAATATTTTCTGCTGGATATGTTCCTAATTTAAACTCAAGTTCAAATCAAGTTATTCAGGCATTCTTTGGAATTCCTTTATTAAATAACGCTATGTATTTTGGTTTTGCTGGAGCTTATGCTATGAGCGAAAGTAGAAGCGATTATGTTAATCCCGCAACGACATCAACAGCTGGAACAACTCCTAATTATTTAGGTAAAAGAGTGACTACGGCATCTTCTTTTGCTATTCGTCCAGTTTTGAAAATAAACGATATGGTTTCTATTCATTATATGATAGCGAGAGGCGGAAGTAAATCTTCAACCAACGGATATGTTTATTATACGGATGATAGAAATTATAAGGTTATTACAAACTCTATTGCAAATACCGATTGGGTTCATGAATTGGCGGTTGGTTTGGCATTTGGAGATATGAAGTTTAAAATTCCTATAACATTTTATATAAAAAATAATAACTATACTAAAAACTATTCAAAAACTATTGCGGGTAATTTTATAAATGAAACTAATTACTCGAATACCGAAACTATAGCAGGAAGCACTAACGGAGGCTATTCTCCAATAAGTTTGGTTTTAAGCCCAGAATTCTCTATGCCTTTAGTTTCTGGTCCAATGACGGGAATAACAGTTGGGCTTGTTTTAGGCTTTGATGTTTATAATCCTTATAAAAAAACTACCTCTTATACGAACGCAACAACCGACTCAATTATATCTACATCAACAGCTTCAACTACAAATAGAATTACGGATAACAAAAGCACCGTTACTACAGAAGATAAAATGTTTGGTATGGATTTTGATATAAACTTTTATCCTACTTTACAATGGAGTTTATCCGATAATAGAGTTCAATTAATTATGGAGCCTAAAGTTGGAGTTAAACTTAATGTTTCAAATAGGGGAAATAGGACAACTACTTATAAAGTAGATGGAAATACCTACGATGGCGCTACTGATACTCCAAATTCTAGCGAAAATGCAACGATTAACCAAAATAAAACTTCTACAGTTACAACTACTCCGTATGTATCATTACCAATAGGAACGGTATTAAGACCAGTTAATTGGTTTGAGTTTAGGGCTGGTTTAAGCTATTCATTAGATTTTGAGATGAAAAATATTTCTACAGAATATTTAGATGGCGGAAAATCTAAAAAATTTAGCTATGGTTTTAAATCTTCTATGGAGCTATTTACGGGAATAGGTTTTATAATAGGAGAAGATTTCTTTATAGATTTATTCTTGGCTGCTGGTACGAGGTTTGCAAGCTCAACGACAACGGCAGGAAAAACTATATTTGATATAGATGCTTGGGGTGCTCAATTATCTTATAGACTTTGATTAATCTTTCTCAGTTTTTTATTAAACATAAATATATAGGGTATGTAGAAATATATGCCCTAATTTTTTAATCACTTTGTATTTTTTAAATGTTTGCAATTACAATTTGAATTTGATTACGATGTGTAAAGAAACCGAATAATACAAAGTATGGATTGCTTTGGATACATCTCACAATGACAGTAAATAAAACCTCTCAATGACGGTTAAAAATATAAGTTTAGAATAATGATTTTATTTTTTCTTCTTCAAATTATTTATAGCAAGAATTAAAATATGCGCAACCGACATATCAATCTCTGGTATTCTTAAAGCCTGCGATATATTATAAGGTTTAAATTGTTTTAATTTATTTATTTGGTCTATCTTCATGCTTTGTAAAGTTGAATAATCAAAATCTTTAGGAATAATCATATTCTCGTATTTTTCAATATCTTTAATTTCGTTTAAGTATCTTGAAATATAGCCTTCGTATTTTATAGAAGTTTCAGCATTTTCCAAAACATTTTTATTATAATCTTTATCAATGAATTTCAAAACGGTATTTATATTGCATTCGGGACGCTTTATTATTGACGCTAATGTCATTGTTCTAAATTCTTTAGCTTCTTTAATAAATCCCAATTCTTCAGTTTCTTTTTGTGTGAGTGTTCTTTTATTTAGAAAGTCGACTAATATTTGAGTTTTTAATTTTTTATCTTTAACTTTTTCCAATCTTTCTTTGCTCGCCAAACCAATATTATAAGATAATTCGGTAAGCCTTTCGTCAGCGTTGTCTTGTCTTAAAAGCATTCTATGTTCCGCTTGAGATGTAAACATTCTATGAGGCTCTTTTGTTCCTCTTGTCGTTAAATCGTCTATCAAAACTCCTATATATCCATCGCTTCTCTTTAATATAAAAGGCTCTCGTTTTTGAATTTTCAAAGAAGCGTTTATTCCTGCAATCAAACCTTGACAAGCCGCCTCTTCGTATCCGCTCGTTCCGTTTATCTGTCCCGCTAAAAATAATCCTTCTATTTTTTTAGTTTCTAAAGTTGGTTTTAATTCAATCGGATTAATATAATCGTATTCAATCGCATAAGCTGGCTTTAATATTATTACATTTTCAAGCCCTTTTAAACTTCTTATCATTTTAATTTGAACTTCTTCGGGCAAACTTGAAGAAAAACCGTTAATATAAACTTCTTTAGTTCTATGGCTTTCTCGCTCTAAAAATAATTGATGCCTTTCTTTATCTGCAAATCTCACGACTTTATCTTCTATGCTTGGGCAGTATCTAGGACCTATTCCTTTAATTACTCCGCTATACATTGGTGACAAATGAATATTATCCGTAATAAGTTTATGTATATTTTTATTCGTATAAGTTATATAACAGGGAGTTTGATTAATTTCAATATTATCGTTTAAGAAAGAAAAAGGAACAATTTCATTATCTCCAAATTGAGTCTCTAAAATATCCAAATCTATAGAATCAAAATCTACTCTCGCTGGAGTTCCCGTTTTTAATCTGCCGACTTCAAAACCTAAATCTCTTAAATTATCCGACAAACCGATAGCTGGAAGCTCGCCAATTCTGCCCGCTGGTTTTTGATATTCGCCTATATGAATGAGTCCGTTTAAGAATGTTCCCGTAGTTAATATAATCGCATCGCTTAAATATTCTCTTCCTCTTTCGGTTTTCAATCCTTTTACAATATTATTTTCGACTATTAAAGAATTAACTATATCCTGATGCAAAGTTAAATTATTTTGAGAGTATAAACTTTTTGTAGCTTCGTCTTTATAAGCGTATTTATCAGATTGAGCCCTAGGCGCCCAAACCGCTCGTCCTTTGCTTCTATTAAGCATTCTAAATTGCATCATAGTTTTATCGGCTAAAATTCCCATCTCGCCGCCCAAAGCGTCAATTTCTTTTGCAATAGTTCCTTTTGCAACTCCTCCAATTGAAGGATTGCATGACATTTGCCCAATTGTGTCAAGATTAATTGATATTAATAAAGTTTTAGCTCCCAATCTTGCAGAGGATAGAGAGGCTTCTATTCCTGCATGTCCGCCGCCTACGACTATAATATCATATTTATTATTCATAATTTTACCGTTAATTTTTTTCTGATAAATAATTTAAAAGTTTTAAAATAATGATATATTAAAAATTTCTTATTGTCAAAAAATTTAATCTTTTATTTTTATTAAATCAAGTTCGTATAAAAAAGGAATATCCTTTTTAACTTTTACTATATAAAATACGGAAGATAAAAATATTCCTACTAAAGCTAATATAAAACTTAAATCGCTTAAATTGAAAGACACTTTATACAAAGTCAATATTGAAACGGGAATATATATTCCGCCCGTTAACGAAGTTATTATAAAAAATAATATTAGAGTAAAAATGGGAGAGCTTATAATATTATTTTGAAGTATGAAATCCATTCCCAAATAATTTATAGATATTTGCAAATATAAATGTGTAATGAATATGCAAGATAAAATAAAAAATCCTATAGAATACATTTTTTCTCTTTTTACAGTAAAGCCCGCTATAAATAAAGCCAATAATATAATAGAAAAAATATAATCGCTTATTATAATTGAAGTTCCTATAATTGAAAGTTCTAAAAATATTAAAATTAACATTGGAAGAAATTGTTTTTTAATAGAACTAAAACCAAAAAAAGTATATATTACAATTTTTGATTTTATATTTCTGTATTCGTAATATATACGCCTAAAATAACTTATAAATATTAAAGCGATTGAAATTAAAAATAAAGCGGGAAAAAGCGTAGCTATTATTATAACGGAAGATTTTTTATTTAAACTTTCATCCTCAACATTTAAAATTTTAGATTGAAAAAAATTATCTTTAATATTTATATATGCAAACTCTTCGTAAGATATATTCGTATTTCCCGTAGAGCCGACATACAATATATGCATCAAAACTATAGCATTGCCCGATTTTATTAAATTAAGTTTCGCTCGCGCTATTCCGTCCTCGTCCGTAGGAACTACAAAAATATTCGTATAAGATTTATCTTCATTTTCTGAAAATTCTAATTCTTTTATATTGTCAATCTTTTCGATTTCAAATTGAAAAATATCGGGATTCAAAGATGTAAATCTAACTAATCTATTAACTAAAGGAAAACCTCGCCTCTCTATCATTATTGAAATTTCGTTTATAGCGTTTGTATCCGCAATATTAAAATTATTTTCTTTATCGTAGGTAAAAATATATTCGGGAGATTTATTTGAAGATTCTTGAGAAAATAAAATAGAAGCGAATATTTGCATTATAATAATTATTAATAAATATTTTTTCATTATAACCTAATCTTAAAAATAATTTAAAAAAGAACATTCAGTCAATAAAACATGAATGTTCTTAAAATTAAATTTCTACAAAAAGTTTTTATAAAAATTATTTTTTTATAAGAGCGACTATCTCTTCGTTTTTAACGATTAAATATTCCGTATCGCCGTCTTTAATTTGAATGCCCGCATATTTATCGTATATAACTATGTCGCCTTTTTTAACTTTAATGTCTTCGCTTTCGCCTATTTCAACAACTTCGGCTTTTTGAGTTTTTTCGGTTGCCGTTTCTGGAATATATATTCCGCTTGAAGTTTTTGATTCTTGTTCTAATACTTTCAATAGAACTCTATCCGCTAATGGTTTAATAGATGACATTTATATAACTCCTTCGCCAACTTTCAATTTGGCATTGTAAAATAAAATCTAATTAATTTTTTAATAAATTATATAATGAAGATAATTAAAAGTCAAGTATAAAAAATAAACTTTTTCTAGTATTGCTAGGCTCTGCACCACTTTAGGAAAAGTATGCAAATTCTTATTCTTTTTCTTGATAGAAAAGAGACCAAAGAATTTTTATCAAATATTAAAATAATTTAAAAAATTATTAAATCTAACATAAGCAAAATAAAAACCCCCGACAAATATAAAATTTATCGGAGGATTTAACATGAATAATAATATTTTACTTATCTTGCGGTATAAGCAACCATTGTCATCCAAGACAAAGGTTTATTATAGTGAGGCAAGAAGAAGAAATCTGATAATGCAAATTGGTCTACAGTCATACCGTTTTGAATTGCAAGCGAGAATGCATGAATCGCTTCGGCATGATTATGTTTTGAAGCTATTTGCGCTCCTATCATTCTTCTGCTTCCTTCTTCGTATATTATTTTTACTAATACATCTTCGTAAGTAGGCATGAACTCAGGTCTTTCGGCGTCTTTAAAGAAGTTGCTTTTTACATTTAAGCCTTTTTTCTTTGCCGTTTCTTCAGACCAACCTGTTGAAGCCATATTATAACCGAATACGCAAATTGCATTAGAGCCTTGAGTTCCGCAATATTCCACATGTCTTCCCAAAGCGTTATTGGCGGCTACTATTCCCATTCTAACGGCGTTTGTAGCCAAAGCGATATAATCTTGTTTTTCAGAAGCTCTTGAATATACGGTAGAACAGTCTCCTATTGCAAATACATTAGGGTCTTTTGTAGTCTTCATTGTAGTGTCTACTACTATAGCTCCATTAGGAAGAGTTTCAAGATAATCTTTATACAATTCGCTATTAGGTCTAAATCCTACCGACATAACTACCATATCTACATCGTAAGAGCCTTTATCGGTTACAACTTTTTGAACTCTAACAGAACCTTCAAATTTTTTAACCGTTTCGCCTAAATGCAATTCTATGCCAGCCTCTTTAATTCTTTTTTCCGCTTCGTCTGTAATTTCTTTGTCAAAATAATTTGCCATAACTCTTGGCATAGCTTCCATTAATATAACTTCTTTGCCATGATTTTTGAAAGCTTCTACCAACTCAACGCCTATATAACCAGCGCCTACAACCATAACTCTTTTAACTTCGGGTCTTTTAATCTCGTCAATTATTTCTTGTCCTTGTTGGAAAAGTTTAGAGAAGAAAATTCCCTCTTTCAAACCGTATTTTGTTCCAGGTTGCATCAAACCTTCTATAGGAGGAGTTACTGGCCAAGAACCTGTGGCAAGTATAAGTTTATCGTAATTATCTTCAAACTCCTTACCTGTTCTCAATTCTCTAACCGTTAATTTTCTGTTAGCCCAATCGATTTTAACTACCTCATGTCCCATATGAACATCTATGCCTTCTGATTTTAAACCTTCAGGATTCGCATAGAATAATCCTTTCGGGTCTTTTACTACGCCGCCTACCCAAAGAGCGATACCGCATGCCAAAAACGATATATTATCATTTCTGTCGTAAGTTACTACGGTAGTGCTTGAGTCAACCGCCTTCAATGTTTTTGCCGCCCATGTTCCAGCATGGTTGCAGCCTATTACTATAACTTTCATGAACTTAACCCCTTTAATTTTTTTTGAAATATAAGTTTACATTTAATTAATATTATAGTGCAAAATAGATACTTAGTCAAGCTATATTATTGTTTAATTAACTATAATTTTATTTATATTATTAATTTTAGATATAATAATTTCACTAATTAATTATTATTATTTATTTATATACTTTATAATTTTTGACTTGAAAGCGGTAAATTCTCTGTATATATTTATAAAATAAGGATTAAAATCTAAATCTTTGCAATTAGATAATTTTTTAATAAATAATTTTGTCCAAGTTAAAAGATGCAAAGAATGAAATTTAATTTTTTTATTTTCTCCGTTTAATATATAATTACAAAAAGGAATTTTATTTTCAAAAAATATTTTCTTCAATTTGTATTTTCCTTTTTTCAGCATTTCAAATTCAGACTCTCCATAAACTATTGCAGAATCAAAAATAGAATCGTTTACAATTTCGCTTAAATCTCCAATCGGCTCTTTTACGCTCGAAAAAAATTCTCTCGATATATCCATATCCGAAATACTTCCCGCAACTCCATTATTTACTCTGTCGGTTTTATAATACATATCTTTTAATTTATTAAGTTCGTTTTCGTTAGTATATTTGAATAATAAATATTTTGAAAATTCATTTAAAATTTCAATATCTTTAATATGCATAGTTAAAGCCAAATTATGAGCGAGAGATATTTTATAATTTGAAAATGGATTTAAAGCTTTATTCAAATCGGAAAATATTAAAATGTCGCTATCGATATGCAAACATTCTTTTATATTATATTCTCTCATAAAATCTCTCAATATAATCCATCTTAACATACAAAACATTTCGTAATTAGGAGCGCTTTTTCCAAGATGAATATAATTTTCTTTAAAACTTTTAGATTCTAAACTTTGTATTTTAGATATATCAACAAAAGTGGAATATTTAGAATATTTTTTATTTTCTTTATCGGATATTAAAAATATTTTTGAATTTGGATTTGTTATTTTTATTTGTCTTAAAACATATAGCAAATATTTAGCAAATCCCATATGTATTATTACTATATTCATAATACATACCTCAAATATATTTTTAATAATGCGTTAAATAATTTTATGCAATAGAAAAAATTAGATAAACATAATTTTAGCGTTGACGGTTGACGGTTGACGGTCACACAGTTATAAGATAAACGATTATATAACATAATAAATAAATTATATAATAAAATATTATTTTGTCAAGTCGTTTTTATAAAAATAAATAAAAGAGGCTTTTAAATAATATAAATATTCAAAACCTCTTTAATAATTAAAATCAATATAAAAATAATTTATATGCTTTGTCGTATCGATTGAGTAGCTTCTACTATATTTTTGAGACTCGGTTTAATTTCTTCCCATTTACGAGTTTTTAATCCGCAGTCTGGATTTATCCATAGTTGTTCTTTCGGCAAAACTTCTAACAAAGCTTTAATTTGATTTTTGATTTCTTCCACGCTTGGTATTCTTGGACTATGAATATCATATACGCCAGGTCCGATTTCATGAGTATAACCGATTTTTTTGAATACTTTAAGCAATTCGTTTCCGCTTCTTGTCGTTTCTATACTTATTACATCGGCGTCAAGTTTTTCAATCGTTTTAATAATATCGTTAAACTCGCTATAACACATATGAGTATGAATTTGAGTTTCTGGTTTTGCTATAGCTGTGGCAATTTTAAAACATTCTAACGCCCATTTCTCGTATTCTTTAATATTTTCGGTTCGTAGAGGATAGCCTTCTTTAAAAGCGGCTTCATCGACTTGAATAATCTTAATTCCCGCTTTTTGTAAATCGTCAATCTCGTCCATAATGCCAAGAGCTATTTGTTTACATACAGATTCCCTGCTAATATCGTCTCTAACAAAACTCCAATTTAATATTGTAACCGGGCCCGTAAGCATACCTTTCATAATCTTTTTTGTAAGACTTTGAGCGTAAGTTATCCATTCTACCGTCATTGCTTTTGGACGAGATATATCTCCGTAAATAATAGGCGGTTTTACGCAGCGACTGCCATAACTTTGCACCCATGCATTCTTACTAAATACAAAACCTTCCATTTGTTCGCCAAAATATTCTACCATATCGTTTCGCTCTGGTTCGCCATGCACCAATATATCTAATCCAATATCCTCTTGAAAAGCAACGCAGTCTTTAATATAATTTTTAATACCGTCTTTATATTCTTTTTCGGCTATATTGCCTTTTTTATATCCTAATCGTAAAGCTCTAATTTCTGGAGTTTGAGGAAATGAACCAATAGTAGTGGTTGATAAATTTGAATATCCTAACTCTTTATGTTGTATCTTTATACGCTCTTTATATGGAAGCGAACGCTCTTTTTGATTTATTTTATTTATTCGCTCTCTAATAAATTTATTATTGGTTTTGTCGGAACTAGAACGAGATAAATTAATTTGTTTATTTTTTTCTAAAAAGTCTTTTACTTTAGAGTTTATTCCGTTTTTAAAAACTTCTTCTAAAATTATAATCTCCTCAATTTTTTCTTTGGCAAAACTAAACCAAGATAATATTTCTTCGTCTATTTTATCTTCGTTATCTTTGCTAAAAGGCGTATGCAAAAGCGAACAAGACGAACTTACTACAATATTTTCTTTTGTAATAATACTGCCGATTTTTTCAAGCAATTCAAGTTTAGCTTCTATATTTGCTATCCAGATATTTCTACCGTCTATAATGCCAGCGTAAAGGATTTTGCCGCTTTTAGAAAATTTTTGAAGAATATCAAAATTTTTATTTCCAGCTACAAAATCCAAACCTAAAGCATAAATATCGCTTTTGAGTAAAATCTCGCTTGATTCGTTACTATGTTCAAAAAATGTGCTGACAATAGCCTTAATGCCTTTTGCGCTAATTTGATTATATACTTCTTTAATTTTACCAAAAAATCTTTTATCTTCTCCTTTCACGAATATCGGTTCGCTAAATTCAACTATTATATTTGAATCTAATTTAACTATTTCGTCAAGTAATAAAAAATATGCATTTTTTACTTTCTCAAAAATTGTATCAAAATCATTAGCGTCAAATTTACTGAGCGCTATAAAAGTAAAAAGTCCTATGAGACATATTTTTGGTTTATATCCTAATTCTTTAGCTTCTTTATATTGCTCAATTATTGGATTTGGATTTATTTTATAATTATCATTAACGCTTAATTCAGGAACAACATAATGATAATTTGTATTAAACCACTTTGTCATTTCGCAAGCCGCTCCATTCTTATGTCCTCTTGCCATTGCAAAATACAATTCTAAACCCTCTAAATCTTTAAACCTTGAAGGTTTAGCTCCAAGAAAATACGCTATATCAAGCATATTATCGTATAAACTAAAATCATTGACGCATACAAAATCTAAATTTTTCTGTAAACTCCAATGTTTTGCTCTCAAATCTTTAGAAACTTTTTCTAATTCGCTTTCATTGACTTTATTGCTCCAAAAAACTTCTAATGTCTTTTTTAATTCTCTGTTTTGTCCGATTCTTGGAAATCCGATTATATTGCTCATAGGCAACTCCTTAAATAAAAAATTTAATATAAAACTCTAGAATTCTTTAATATTTAAAAAAAATTCTATAAATTATATCCTTATTAAAACAAAGGAGTGAGCTAATCCAGTGCGCTCGACTCGATTATTTGTATAGGTATTCCGACTTCGCCAATTATTTTTGGACTTTACGGTTGCGTGCCAGCAAGGGATCTTCACCCTTATTCCCCTAAATATATTACTTTAAACCTTAAGTTTAAGTAGCTTTTAATTATAAAAAAATTATTATAAAAGTCAAGTTATTTTTTATAATATCTATTCATAATATCGTCAAAAATTTTGCAGGCTTCAAAAAGAATATAATCGCATCCGTTTATTGGACTTCTATATTTTTCAACTAAAGGAATGCAATTAGTCTCTCCCGTTTTTTCTTGAAATCTCGTTATAAATTCTAATTCTATTTCTTTTAAAAATGAACTTTCATGTCCTTTGTCTATTATAAAAGCTTTTGAAAACGCCATTATGCATCCCGTTATTATTCCGCAGGTAATTCCTACTCCCATTCCGCCTCCGAAACCCGCAGCCATTTTCAAATCGTTTTTGTCTATTCCCAAATCGTATATTTCATTCGCTCCATATAATATTTTTTCGGCGCAATTTAAATCTTCCGCTTTGCCAAAACCTGAAGATAAATATTCGTATAATCCCATAATTACTCCAAATATATAATTTAAATAAAAATCGTTTGAACTAAAATCATATAAATTACAGTTCCAACTCCAATGCTTATTAAAACATTTCTTTTAATAATATGCAAGATAA
>ERZ857984.378-NODE-378-length-56638-cov-4.776488_pt1 | contig 56638 bp, 48 predicted proteins | sample MGYA00519914_ERZ857984 | MGnify/ENA primary metagenome ERZ857984 (study PRJEB31778, sample SAMEA3449417) | human gut metagenome | biome: human gut; feature: human-associated habitat; material: faeces | place: United Kingdom | collected 2010/2012 ...
ACCCCTCCACGGGGCGCATACCGCCTTTTCTTGTTATCCAGCCCTCCGGCTGTATCGGTTGAGCAAAAGTCAGCGTGGGATTGATGTGGTATCTTTATCTAAGTGAACCCCCGCTCTCCCACTGGGAGACCGCCGAGACGGAAAGGTTCAGGTATTCCGCAAGCTGCTCCTGCGTCATATCCTGCCTGCGGCGCGCGTTTCTGATGTTTTCTCCGATTTTCATCATAATATCTCCTTTCGGTCGAGGTAGAAGCGCTTCCGTTGTGTACAGGATAACAAAAACACGCTCCGATTACAAGAGCGTGTATCTGTATTTCCATTTCAGCGCCGCTTAATTTTTTAAATCCGAATACAAAAAGCCTTTCATTAACAATCTCTTTGCACCCGCAAAAATTTCGGTTCGACGGTCGCCCCACGGTGCCTGAATGCAGCAGAAAATCGAAGCGCAGTTCTCTCGCCCCGTTTCCGATACCGGACAGAAAAAGGCACAGAGCGGATGTTTTGGCACCGAAAACCATTGTGCCCGTTTGGGTCTGCCTTTAGCCGCCGACCGGTCGCATCTGCTTCGCGAAACGAACGGCAATACGCCGTCTTGCTTCCATCCCCGCCTTCATCCGTTACCGACCGCCGTCCCTCTGACGGCGAATCGCCTCAAAACTTTCCGCGCTGATGACATGCTCGATGCGGCAAGCGTCCTCGGCAGCGACGATCGGATCGACGCCCAGCCCGGTCAGCCAATCGGTGAGCACCGTATGGCGCTCATAAATACGTTCTGCGATTTCACGTCCTTTGTCGCACAAACGGATGCAGCCGTTCCCGTCAAGCTCGACATAGCCGTTCTCACGAAGATTTTTCATCGCGATACTGACACTCGGCTTGGAAAAATTCAGTGCGTTGGCGATGTCCACCGCACGGACGGAGCCGTTCTGCCGGCTGAGGATGAGAACGGTCTCCAGATAGTCCTCGGCAGACTTTTGAATTTTCATATCGTTATGCCTCCCTTTCAAGCGGAACGCAGGCGCGCACGGCGGCTGAAAGACTTCGCCTCCCGTTTCCCGCAGATCACTTTTACGATTCCCAAAACGAAAATGCAAGCAACAGCAAAACCATTCGCCGCTTCGCCCCGTTTACGAGAGGCTGTATTTCTCGGCATATACACGGAACTTTTGGCGGAACGCTTCGCCCTCTCCCTTGATCGCGCGCATCGACGCGTGGGCGTTCATATCGTGCCGGTTTGCGTCCAAAAGACAGACGGCGATATTGGAGCAGTGATCGGAGGTCCGCTCCAGATTCGTGAGCAAGTCCGCCCAGACAAAGCCGGCTTCTACGGTACAAGCCCCGTTTCTCAGCCGCACAATATGGCTGTCGCGCAAAGCCTCTTTCAAACTGTCGACAACCTGCTCCAGCGGCTCTACGTCATACGCGGCTTCGGCGTCATCGCGGACGAAGGCATCGAGCGTCATCCCAAGTATCTCAGACACCGCTGCACAAAGCACGGACAGCTCCTTTTGCGCATCGGAGGAAAAGGCAATCTTCTTCGCGTTCAATTCCTCGACCGATTCCAGCACGTTGACGCTGTGATCGGCAATCCGCTCGAAATCGCCGATGACCTTCAGCAGCTTGGACACCTCCGCGCTGTCGTCTTCCCCGATTTGATAGCGCGAGATCTTGGTCAGATACGTGCCCAGAATATCCTCGTAATGATCGGTAGCGTTTTCGATGCTTCGAATACGCTCGGCGTCGGCCACGTCATACCGTTCAATCGACGCAAGCGCAAGCCGGAACCCGTCGACAGCTTCGCCCGCCATTTTTCGGACAAGCTTTTCCGCTTCGGCCAGCGCAATCGTGGGCGTGGCGAGCAGGCGATCGTCCAGTTCGACGGCTTTTTCAGCTTCCTTTCCTTCCGGAACCAGCTTATAGGCCAGCTTTTCCAGCAGCGATGACATCGGAAGCAGAAGAATGGTACAGAGGACATTGAACGCTGAGTGTGCGATGGCGATCCCGAGGTAGGAAGCTGAGGCGTCGAGGATCGCCGGCTGGAACACGGCGGAAATGATGCTGAAAACAGACAGCCAAACGACCGTACCGATGACGTTAAAAGACAGGTGAACGACGGCGGCACGCTTGGCATTCTTATTGGTGCCGAGGGAGGAGAGCAGCGCTGTCACGCAGGTGCCGATATTCTGCCCCATAATGATCGGCACGGCGGCCGCATAGGTAACGGCACCCGTCGCGGAAAGGGCCTGCAAAATTCCAACCGAGGCCGAGCTGGACTGGATGATGCCGGTGAGCACCGCGCCAACAAGCACGCCGAGAACCGGGTTTTGAAACATCAGGAACAGGTTCTGAAACGCCGGGATATCCGCCAGGCCGGAGACCGCAGCGGACATTGTATCCATCCCGAACATCAGAACCGCGAAGCCCAGCAGGATCGTGCCCGTGTCCTTCTTTTTATCGGATTTGGAAAACATAAGAAACACGGTGCCGACAAGCGCCAGGACCGGCGTAAAGGAGGTCGGCTTCAGCAGCATCATAAACGGATTGTCGCTTGAAATGCCGCCGAGACTCAAAATCCAAGCGGTCACGGTTGTGCCGATGTTCGCCCCCATGATCACGCCGATGGACTGCCGGAGGGTCATGATCCCCGAATTGACAAAGCCTACCACCATCACAGTCGTCGCCGAGGAGCTCTGGATCACAGCCGTTACGCCCAGACCCGTTAAAAATCCCTTGATCCTGCTGTTTGTCAGCTTACCGAGCAGGGCCTTTAGCCCGTTTCCGGCTCGTCTTTCCAGCCCATCGCCCATTACATTCATGCCGAACAGGAAAAGGCAGAGGCCGCCGACCAGCGTCAACGCATCAAAAATCGTCATCCGAACTTCCTCCGATGTTATCTTTTTGAAGGCTTTGCGCAAAACGGAATCATAATTCCCGCCATTATATATAATTTTAATTGTCAAATATAAAATACAGATGTCTTAATTTGTAAATTTTTAACCCGCTTCCGTTTGCATACGCCTGCTTCGCCGCAGGGCACACGGCTTAACCCGCCCGGCAAAGCGGCATTGCCCCAAGGTAGCCGCTCGTCTATCCGCCGAAACACCGGCGAAGCGCGGCGGCCGGTCTGCGAAGCCGACCGCATTTCGAAGCCGGAGGACGTCTCTCTTCCGACGGCATCGAAGCCCGGCAAAGCAATCCGTGCTTTGCCGTATAAAAAGCACATAACATTGCTTTGAGCGGCAATGTATACAAAGTATACGCCGTTTGCCCTTTACGTCTCACCCGTCCTTGATCAGGCAATGCAGATATTCAATGGTGCTGCTGCTCCGATGTCTGCGATTTTCGTCCGTATCCGCCTTAAATCGGCGGTAATCGGTAGAAAACATCTCATATGCGCCGTACCGCCGCATAATTGTCTGAATTTCTTCAAGCGGTATAAGCCCCTCGTTATTATAGCTGAGGAAAATATACTGAAATCGCGCATGCCGAAGCACGTCCTCCAACACATCCGCCGCAGTACGGGACGAGCAATAAGCGCTTCGCTGCTCTCCCGCCGCGCGCAGGCCGGTCTTCCCCGAGAGCGGCGGATTGTCATACCGCGCGATTGTCTCGAGCACGTGATAGTTGGAACAGTATTGGCGCGCGTTATATGGCGGATCAAGATAGAGAATGTCCCCCTCCACACGGCGAATCAGCGCGTTGATATCCTCGTTGTACACCTCGCAGCCGTCAACGCCGTCTATAACGGGCAGCAGCTCCAGCTGAAAATCCCGTTCGGCAGATTTCTTGATATGCTTGAGGAACGCGCCATAGACAGACGCGGTGTTGGCATATTTGTCAATGGATTGGATCAGACTGGCAAGCAGATAAAAATACTGCGCGTCGTTGATTTCGCCGGCATTCCGCAGCCGCTCCAATTCGAGGCGGACGGCATCACAGCGCCTGCCGTTGCCGTCGGTAAAATAATTGCGTCCGCTGCCGCTGCCCGCGCAGTAATGGCGATAAACGAAGCCGTCCACACCGGATAACTCGTTCAGATAGAAAAAGCGCGATACGTCCAGCGGCGGCCGGTTGCCGATCAGATGGCGGTTGAGCACATAGCTGTAATACTGGAGGTCGTTGGAAATCACACGGTACCCCTTCGCCTTAAAGGTCTTGCCGACCACACCGGTGCCGGCAAACAGGTCGGCAAAGGTACGGTCCGGCGCATCACCCGAGACAAGCTCGATTGTCCGCGTCAGGAAATCCGTTAATGTATGCTTTGAGCCGATATAGTTCACGCCCGTCCCCCTATGCTTTATCTGATGCTGTCATTATATCACATTCAGCAGCATAAAAAAAGAGGAATCAGCCTTTTTCTATTGATATTATTTGATAAAAATGTCGAAACATTTTCATCCGTCATTTGCACAAGCAAAGGACGCTCCGGGCAAAGCCCGGAGTCATACGCCGTACAATATCTGTTTCTTGGCGGCATTTGCCGCAGATAACAAACCGTTTTGTCAAAAAATCATATTATCGAAAAAGACTTTCAAAGCAGCGCGTGAAAAAGCCTGTGTTCAAGTCCAATGATGTATGGGCGGCTGCAGGGAATCGCCTGAAATGTGCAGAAGGACGGCCTTTCCGATATTCGGCTGCCTCCGTGCCTTATCCGGCCTGCTCTCCCGGCCGGTCCGGTACCCTTGCCGCACTGCGGTACCGCGCAGAAGCACTGAATTGCAGAAAATCGGATATTTTTTCAAAAACCTATTGACTTTCCGGCCCGGGAATATATAATGCCTATATACACATATCCGTGTATCTATCCGCTATCCGACAAAAAGCGGCGGGAAGTTCCGCCGCACCGAGCCAAAGAGAGAAAAGGAGGCGCCGCGGGATCAGAGAGGCGCCCGCGGAAACTGCATACTTATGGAAACACAGACGAAAGCGTTGACAAACCGTCCGCTGCCGGACGGTACGGAAGAACGGCTGCGAAGCCGTCTGGAGGACGGCGAACGCCTGCTGTTCACCGTAGTCTGCGACCTGTCGCCCACAGGCGGCTACAGCGATTCGGTGCTGGCCGTCACCGACAGACACGTGCTGTACACCGAGGAGGACGGCAGCTTTACGGCGCTGCCGTATACGGATATTGCGGAAGCGGCGGTCAAGCGCATGTACGGCAATGCGCGGCTGACGATGCGCAAAAAAGACGGCGGGACGGTGCGCGCCGTGCGGTTCACCTACGCGGTGGCGTCGCTCTGCGATATGGCGGCGGCATTCATCAACAACGTCGCGGGCGGCGAAACGCCGGACAGCGAGCTGCCCGCAGCGGAGGCGGCCTTCGACCGGATGAAGCTGGTCTGTCCCAAGTGCGGACGGCGGCTGATCCGTGAGGGCGCGGAATGCATCCGCTGCCAGTCGAAGGGCAAGATTGTCAGCAAGCTGTGGAAATACGTCGCGCCGGAAAAGAAACCGCTGATCATCAGCCTGATCATGTCGGTCATCACGACTGCGATGGCGCTGCTGCCGCCGTTTATCACGAAGATGCTCGTTGACGAGATCATCCCCAATTCGGACAAGAAAATGCTGGTGACGGTGGTCGCGTTCCTTTTCGGCGCCTACTTTATCCAGCATGCTGTGGGCGCACTGCGCGGCTACATCCTGCGCATCGCGGGCGACAGGATCGTGCTGCATCTGCGCAACGACGTCTATCTCAAGGCACAGTACCTGCCGATGAAGTTCTACGACAAGACCTCCACCGGCTCGGTCATCAACCGCATCTCGGGCGACACGGCCACCCTGCAGGCCTTCATCCTGCGCATCACGCAGGAGGTAATCGTGCAGTTCTTCATGCTGGTCGGCATCATCATCATTATGTTCGCTCTCGAATGGCGGCTGACGCTGCTGTCGCTGCTGCCGGTGCCGGCGGTGGTCATCGGCGTAAAAATCTTCGGGCGGAAGATCGCGCCGTTCTACAAGCGCATCTGGCGGCGCTGGGCGGCGGTGACAAGCGTGCTGACCGACTCGATCCCCTGCATCCGCGTCATCAAATCCTTTGCGGGTGAAAAACGTGCAGTAAAGCGATTTGAAAAATACAACGAGGAATGGCTGAAGGTGGACGTCAGAAGCGCACGGATCACATCGGTCTATCCGTATATCGTCGGCTTCGTAGTGACCTGCGGCTCACTGCTGATCTGGAGCGTAGGCGGCGGCTGGGTCATTGACGAGCCGGGCGGCCCGCTCTCCCTCGGTCTGCTGGTTTCGTTCATCTCCTACGCTTCGATGTTCTACCAGCCGGTCAACTTCTTTGCATATCTGTCCGACTCCTATCAGAGCGCGCTGGCAGCAGCCGAGCGCATCCTCGACATCCTCGATGCCGAGCCCGAGCAGTCGCCCGAGGACGGCGAAAAGCCCGACGTTATCCGCGGCCGCATCGAGTTCCGCAACGTCAGTTTCTCCTTCGACCGGACCAAGAAGGTGCTTTCCGACGTGAGCGTGACCATCGAGCCGGGCGATATCGTGGGCATCGTGGGCACGACAGGCAGCGGCAAATCAACGCTTATCAACCTGCTGATGAAATTCTACGACGGCTACGAAGGCGAAATTCTCGTGGACGGCATCGACCTTCGAAAATTGGATACAGGATATTTCCGTTCCAAAATCGGCTACGTGCAGCAGGAGCCGATGATGTTTTCCGATACCATCTACAACAACATCGCCTACGGCGTCCCGGGTGCGCACATCGAGCAGGTCATCAACGCCGCGGACGTCGCTAACGCGCACGAATTCATCGCGCGGCAGCCCGACGCGTACGATTCGATGCTGGGCGAGCGCGGCGTGGGGCTTTCGGGCGGCGAGAAGCAGCGGATTTCCATCGCCCGCGCGGTGCTGATGAATCCGAGCATCCTCATCTTCGATGAGGCGACTGCAGCCGTCGACTCGGAAACCGAGAACCTGATCCAGGAGGCCATCGAACGTCTCATCAGCGGCCGGACGACGCTGATGATTGCGCACCGCCTGTCCACGCTGCGGAAGGCGAACAAAATCATCGTCGTCGATCAGGGCCGCATCATCGAATGCGGCTCGCACGACGAGCTGATGGCGCTCGGCGGCAAGTATCACCGGCTCATCGAGATTCAGTCGATGTCCGAAAAGCTGCGCAGGAGCAAAGAAGAAGAGAGGTTTGAATAAATGGCAAGAACCTACATAGAGGGCGACGAGGCGCGCATCGAGCGCACCGACTTCTGCAAGGTCACGCTGACCTACTACGACGGGCGCGTTTTTGAAGATTTGGAGCCGCGCCGTCTGTTTCCGCTCTCCGGACTGCACAAATACATTACGCTGCTCGATCCCGAGGGACGAGAGGCGGCCATCATCCGCAGCCTCGATACGCTCATGCCTGAGTCGCGGCAGGCGGTGGAGGCGTGTCTGGAGGAATTCTACCTCATCCCGCGCATCACGGGCATCTACGATATCACCGACAAAAAGGGGTCGCTGAGCTGGCATGTCCAGACCGACCGCGGCGAGCGGCGCTTTTCCATCCGCAACCGGCACAGCGATATCAAGGTGCTCTACGACGGCCGCGTGCTCATCCGCGATTCGGACGACAACCGATATGAGATCCCCTCGCTTGACAGGCTCGACAAGAAGAGCCGCTCCAAACTGAAAAGTGAAATCTGAAAATCGTGAAAGGATCAACCGATATGACAAAACTCGTTCTGGCAATCATCAACAACGACGACAGCGCCATCGCGACCTCCGCGCTCAATGCCGAAGGCTTTTTCGTGACCAGGCTGTCGACGACGGGCGGCTTTCTTACGGTCGGCAACACCACGCTGCTCATCGGCACCGAGGACGGCAAGGTCGAGCGGATCAAGGAGATCCTATCCCGTACCTGCGCCACGCGCAGACAGCTCAATCCCTCCTCGCAGAATTACGGAAAGGGGCTCAAATCCTTTTCCCCCGCCGACGAGGTGACGGTCGGCGGCGCGACGCTGTTCGTGCTCGGCGTGGAGCAGTTCGAGAAGCTGTAATCCTGTGATCCGATACGGCCGCCGCATAAAAAACAGAATTATGCGTCGTATCCCCTTTACAAACGAGCCGGAATCTGTTATACTTTAATCAGAATCCTGACATCAAAGCTTTGCGCTGCGTGAAAGGATGCGAATCCACGAAACGATTTACAACGGAGACACGGGACAGCCGTGTTCCCTTTTCATGCCGCTTCGCCGCATCCTTTGTCGGGATGCGGCATTTGTTTTTTTACGGAGGTAAGGTATGAAAATCCATCCTGCGGCCACACGCCGCACCGCAAACGGTCCGGGCGCGACGGGACGAGAGGGCGGAAAGCTACGGGCAGCCATGCACCGGAGGACCGCTTGCCCGCAGCGCCGTTCCCTTTCATACTTCTGTTTGGCATTCGCGCAAGCAAATGACGCTCCGGACAAAGCCCGGAGAAATATGCCGTACAATATCTGTTTCCTGCAAAGCCAAATGGATTTGCAGGTTGCGGTATTTGCCGCAGGGGATAAAACGGCTTCAAACCGTTTGATCAAGAAAATGGTATTATGAACGGCTCAATCTCTTCCCTGATCGACCGTCTGGCCGCCGCGCACCGGCTCGAGCACGGCGAATACAAAGCGCTCATTGACGGCCGGACCCCCGAAGCGGCGGAACGGCTGGCAGCCCTTGCGTCGGAAGCCCGCAAAAGAATCTACGGAAACAAAATTTACATCCGCGGTCTGATCGAAATCAGCAGCATCTGCAAAAACGACTGCCTGTACTGCGGGCTCCGCAGAAGCAACCGAAGCTGTCAGCGCTACCGTCTTGACGCGGACAGCATCCTGTCCTGCTGCCGGGAGGGTTATGCGCTGGGCTTCCGCACATTTGTCCTGCAGGGCGGCGAGGACGCGTATTTTACCGATGGGCGCCTCTGCGGACTCCTGCGCGCAATCAAGCGCGAGCATCCCGACTGCGCCGTAACGCTTTCGTTTGGAGAACGCAGCCGGGAAAGCTACGAACGCCTGCGCGAAGCCGGCGCCGACCGCTATCTTCTGCGGCACGAAACCGCCGACGCGGCGCATTATGCAAAGCTCCACCCCGCTTCAATGTCATTTGAAAACCGAATGCGCTGCCTGAACGATCTGAAGGCGCTCGGTTATCAGGTCGGCTGCGGGTTTATGGTAGGATCGCCCCGCCAGACCTCCGAAACGCTGGCTTCGGACCTGAAATTTGTGGAAGCCTTTCAGCCCGATATGTGTGGAATCGGCCCGTTCATACCGCAGTCCGAAACGCCCTTCCGTGCGGAAAAAGCAGGCTCTCTGGAGCTGACCTGCTATCTTTTGTCAATCCTGCGTCTGATCCGTCCGAACCTGTTGCTGCCGGCCACCACGGCGCTCGGATCCGTCCATCCCTTTGGCCGGGAGATGGGCATACAAGCCGGCGCAAACGTCGTTATGCCGAATCTGTCTCCGCAGGCGGTGCGAAAAAAATATGCGCTGTACGACAACAAGGTCACCGACGGGGACGAATCGGCGCAGTGCGTCGCTTCGCTCGCCGCGCGAATGGCCGCCATCGGCTACGAGGCGGTCATCGACCGGGGCGATGTCATCCGCTCCGATTAAACGGCAATCCGGCAAAATCCGAGAACAAGAAATCCAACTCCGAGAAAGGAAGCAAATATGGCAATCTACAATCCCGCATCGCTAAAAGCCGAGGAATTTATTTCCGATGCCGAAATCCGTGAAACGCTGGCATACGCCGAAGCAAACAAACACAACCTCCCGCTCATCGAAGCGCTTCTCGAAAAAGCAAGGCCGAAAAAAACGGCGAATGGCCACGTCTGCGCCGGGCTGTCCCACCGGGAAGCGTCGGTGCTGCTCGCCTGCGACATACCCGAAGTGACGGAAAGAATCTTCAAAATCGCCGAAGAAATCAAGCTGGCCTTCTACGGCAACCGCATCGTCATTTTTGCACCGCTGTACCTTTCAAATTACTGCATAAACGGCTGCGTATACTGTCCCTATCACGCGAAGAACAAGCACATACCGAGGAAAAAGCTGTCGCAGGAGGAACTGCGTGCCGAGGTCATCGCGCTCCAGGACCAGGGCCACAAGCGTCTTGCCATCGAGGCGGGCGAAGACCCCATCCATAACCCGATTGACTATATCCTCGAATGCATCCATACCATATACAGCATTCATCACAAGAACGGCGACATCCGCCGCGTGAATGTAAACATAGCCGCCACCACCGTGGAAAACTACCGCAGGCTGAAGGAAGCGGGCATCGGCACATATATCCTGTTTCAGGAGACCTATCACAAGGAAAGCTATGAGCAGCTCCACCCCACGGGTCCGAAGCACGATTATGCGTACCATACCGAAGCGATGGACCGCGCTATGGACGGCGGCATCGACGACGTCGGACTCGGCGTCCTGTTTGGGCTGGAATATTACAAATATGATTTTGCGGGGCTGCTGATGCATGCCGAGCATCTGGAGGCGGTCCATGGCGTCGGCCCGCATACGATCAGCGTACCGCGCATCAAGCGCGCCGACGACATCGACCCCGACGCGTTCGACAACGGCATCGACGACGACACCTTTGCCAAGATCACCGCCTGTATCCGTCTGGCGGTGCCGTATACCGGCATCATCATCTCCACCCGCGAAAACGAGAACATCCGTTCCAGGCTGCTCCGTCTGGGAGTTTCACAGGTTTCCGGCGGCTCGCGGACCTCCGTGGGCGGCTACGCCGGCTACAGCAGCGACGAGCGCCCGCATGACACCGAGCAGTTCGACGTTTCCGACCAGCGGTCGCTGGACGAGGTGGTCTGCTGGCTGATGGAAAACGGCCACATCCCATCCTTCTGTACGGCCTGTTACCGCGAAGGGCGTACGGGCGACCGTTTTATGAGCCTGTGCAAATCGGGGCAGATCCTCAACTGCTGCCATCCGAATGCGCTGATGACCCTGACCGAATATCTGGTGGACTACGCCTCCGAAAAGACCAGAGCCGTCGGCTTTCGGATGATAGAGGAGGAACTGAAACGGATTCCCGGCGAAAAGGTGCGCCGCATAGCGGAGCAGAACATTTCAGACATCAAAAGCTCCAATCGCCGCGATTTCCGATTTTAACGCAAGGGAGAGAAGAAATATGGGACTGAACGACGTCGTATCGGCCGAGCGGCTGCACATCGGCTTTTTCGGCATGTGCAACGCCGGCAAATCCAGTCTGGTCAACGCCGTGACCGGACAGCAGCTCTCGGTCGTGTCCGAGGTCAGGGGCACGACGACCGACCCGGTTAAAAAAGCAATGGAGCTGCTGCCGCTGGGCCCCGTCGTCATTTTGGACACACCGGGCCTCGACGACGAAAGCGAGTTGGGCAAGCTGCGCGTGGAGAGAGCTGAGCGGATGCTGGCGCAGACGGACATTGCCGTTCTGGTAGCGGATGGAACGCAGGGCCTGCGCGACGAGGACGCAAGACTGTTAGAGCAGCTCGACGCGCGCAAAATTCCCTACATCATCGCCTACAGCAAGGCGGACCGCGTCGCGAAGCGGGGCGCAGCCGGTGAAAACGCGCTCTATGTCAGCGCCGTCACGGGCGAGGGGATTTTTGAACTGAAGGAACGGCTGGGGGCATTTGCCAAACGCCTGCAAAACCCGAAATCCCTCGTGCGCGACCTGCTGGCGGCGGGAGACGTGGTGGTCCTGGTGACGCCGATTGACGAAGCGGCGCCCAAGGGCAGGCTGATCCTGCCCCAGCAGATGGTCCTGCGCGACGTTCTGGACGCAAACGCCATCGCCGTCGTCTGTCAGGACACCGAGCTGCAAAGGACGCTGGACAGCCTGAAAAACAAGCCTCGGATGGTCATCACCGACTCGCAGGCGTTTGAAAGCGTCGCCAGGTGCACGCCCGCCGACGTCCCTTTGACCTCCTTTTCCATCCTGATGGCGCGCTACAAAGGCGACCTGCGCGAACTGGTAAAAGGCTTCGCCGCGCTGCGGACGCTGCGGGACGGCGACAGGGTGCTGATCTCCGAGGGCTGCACGCACCACCGGCAGTGCAACGACATCGGCACCGTGAAAATGCCGGGGTGGATCGAGCGCTTCACGGGCGTAAAGCCCGCGTACAGCTTCACCTCCGGCGGGGAATTCCCGAAAGAGCTGAAGGACTGCCGCGTGATCGTGCATTGCGGCGGCTGTATGCTCAACGAAGCCGAAATGAAGCACCGCATCCGCCAAGCCATGGATTCAAACGTACCGATTGTGAATTACGGAATCGCCATCGCAGGCATGCACGGCATCCTTCGCCGCAGTCTGGAGCTTTTTCCGGACATTCTGCGCCTGCTGGACTGAACAGCCGCAAAAGAGCCGCAGCCGACGCCCGCAAGGGCATTTGGCTGCGGCTCTTCCCTTATATCTAAAACCGGTTGGAAACTGTAAAAAAACGGGCATAATCAGAATTTGCGAGACTTTGGCCTCGCAAATTCCGATATAACGGATTGCGCATAAGTTTTTGCCTGCGGTTTTATCACGTTGTCATGTTCAATAAGAAGCCTGCCCCGTCAGGCGGTGCGGCAAAATGCGGCGGCCGGGATGTGAAATCCAACGGGAGGGACATCTTGCCTGCGTCATACCGCAGGAAAGCTGCCCATCCCCGCCTGTCCTTTAAAGGCGGCGCTTTGCAGGCGCTCGACCGTGCGCCTGCAAGCGCATCGGCCGCGTTTTTGCGTCATACGAATCAAAAGTCTGGAAAGCGGGAATCGTCTGCTTTCCCGCTTTTTCCCGAGTCAAAAATCCTCAGAATGCCGCTTCAGGCACTTGCATACGGCAATTTTCTGCGCCACAATTACGGAAGCAGGACATTTGAGGGAGGACAACGCATTGGACAACCGGGAATTACAGGAACAAATCGCGAAGTTGAACAAAACGGCGCTTCAATTTGCAAACCGCTGCGGAAAATTTTTCTTTTACACCGAAAGCAGTATATACGATTTGGAGCAGATTCTGCAAGGGTATCACGAAGATCTCCGTAGCGAAAAGCCGACCGAAAATCAGCTTTGGAGCATGGCAAGCATCTGGGGCGCCTATCTGGGTGAAACCATGCTCAGAAACGGACTGCGGGACAAAGGCTTCGAATGGGCCGTTGCCGACGGTTCTCCCATCCCCGTGCTGCGGAACGGGCCGGCTGTAATCACGCCGATCGACAAGGTATACAAGCGCTTTGTCAACGGACGCGAGGACAACGTGGTTTCCCTTTTATATTCATATGCTTCGGATTGCACTGACGGACCAATCGTGATACGTTAAGGGGCAGCAAAGGCTGCGCGGACTTTTGCGCCGCTTTCGCCGCCTAAAAGCCACCGCGCCTTGCTGCGTTTCTCTGTTTTCCCGCGTCTCCGGGCTTCCTTATGAGCCGCAGCGGGGCGAAGCGAGGCTTTGGAAGTCCGCACGCCCGCGCAGCGGGTCGAAGCAGCGATTGTTGTCCAGACAGCGCAGGAAGTTGTCCAGATCGGTGACGCCGGTCTCCGGCACGGGAACGTCGACCTCGAGCATATCGAACAGCTTGGCGGTACAGCGGAACTTCCGCCCGCCGAAATCGGCACACAGCTTCGTCATCGCCTCCGCGTGGCGGCGCGCCGTCCGCAGCGCCTCTATAGCGTCTTCCCAGCGCTGCGCGCCGCAGAGCCGGAAAGCCTTGTGGACGGCGTTGTATTGCAGTGTATTGTGGTAGAGCCCCAAATGGCCGTCGGGGAACAGCAGGCTGACGATCTGCTCGACCGCGTCGTACGCCTCCGGGCCGCCGATTTCCCGAAGATGCATCAGGAGTTCGAACAACGCATGGTCCGCCAGCTTCTGACAAAGCGCCCGCTTTTCCCCGCCCTCCAAACAGAGAGCGAGCAGTTCGTCGCGTTTCCGTTCGTCCTGCTCAGACCCGGCGTAAGTTTTAGCCTCCGGATTCCTGCCGAGATAATGCAACGCGAGCACAATGCCGTACCGCGCTTTTGCAAGCAGCTTCTCCTCGTCGGCGCGGTCGAGAACGGTCCGGTAATGCTGCACGGCACTTTCCAGCAGCGTGCGGTACGCCCCGTCATCCTCACGCAGGAACGCGACGTAGCATTCCGCAGAGGCCAGCCATTCCAGATACGGCAGGTCGCCCGGATATTCCGCCGCCGCGCGGCAGGCAATCTCATAATTCTTTTCCTTGTCATCGTGCTTCCAGTAGTCCCTGAAGGCTTCGTCGAATTCGGCGCGGCGAAGGTCCTTTTCATACGTTTCCATCCCGAGCAGGTGGTCGGCGCTCACGCCGAACAGGTTGCAGAGCGGCGGCAGCAGCGATATATCGGGCATCGCCGCGTCGGTCTCCCAGCGGCTGACCGCCTGCGGGGAAATGGACAGCAGCTCGGCGAGATTTTCCTGCGTCAGTCCCGCGTCCCGGCGCAGAGCTCGGATTCTTTGTCCGAAGGTCATCGGAATCATCCACTCCTTATACGATAATTTGCTAAAAACAAAGCGACGGCTTCGGCTTCCGACGCCCTGCCGTGTACGTACGGGGCAAGGCCTCTTTATCCTTTGCCCGACCGGTCTGTTCCTATTCTACCACCCGGACCGCCCTTTGTCCACCTCTCGCTGTTTGAGGCGAAGTAAACGCAAAATGGAGCTGCAAAAGCATGAAAAAAGGAGCCTGCTTCTTTCTCCAGACTCCCATATGGACGTTTTTCGGGAGGGAACCCTTTCTCCGGGCGGTTCCCTCCCGAGCAGCTTTTCTTCAGGTTTGAGACAGCGTCTTTATCCGCGCCCTGAAACCCGAAAAAGCCTTCAGACTACGGTTTTATTTCTTCTTTTTCTTGTTTTTGCCGCCCGCGAGCTTGCCGGTCGCCGCAGCTACGCCCGCCGCGATTCCGCCGACGAGGACGACCGCGCCGGCGGCGAGTCCGCCGATGAGCGCCCAGTTGGTTCCCTTTTCCTGCGGCGCATCCCCGCCGGAGACCGCACCGTCCGACGGCTCGGGCTGCGAAGCGCCGCCCGCTTCGCCGGTAACGTTGACCCGGAAGGTCAGCTCCTCGGTCGTACCGTCAGGCTTGTTAACGGTGATGGCAAAGCTGTCTTCACCGACGTAATTGCGGTCGGGACGGTAGCGGAACTCATTCCGCTCCGGAAAACAGGAGACTGTTCCGTTGGGCGCCTGTTCAGAGACCTCAAAATCATTCATCCAATCACCCGAAATGGTGATCTCTCCCGAATACAGGTCGCCCTGCGCAACGGTGATTTCCGGCTCGTATTGGACTTCCACCTCTTCAGGCAGGCTGAGGGTGCCTTTGATGAATTTATACAGCGCGTCGTAGAACCAGCGGACTCGGGCGTCGCTGCTGACGGCGCACTGATGGACGCTGCCATAGCCCGCGCCCTGATAATAGGCGTGGACGGCATCGGTCATCATACCGCTGCGCGAGGCCGAGACAAGATATTGAAGGAAATAATCGGCATACGGGTCCATATTCGTCGCCAGGTTCTCCTTCATCTCCATCTGGATGCCAAAGTGATACTTGGCGGCAGTGTCGACAAAGTCCTCCATAAAGCTTGCCGGGTCCTTCTGCGCCCACGCGTTAAAGGAGAGGTTCGGCTGGAGAATGGTCGCGTCGAACCCGATGTCCTCCGCCATCCAGCTTCCGGCGGACTGGAAATACGGAATAAAGACGCATTGCAGGCCGCGGCTCTGGATCTGTTCCACGCAGCGGTACGCCATCTCAACCTCATAATCGTTCTGATCCTCGATGATCGATTCACTGCACCAGAAAAAGCCCTTGAAGTCGAGATGCTCGTAATTGTTTTCCGCAAACCGCCGGATGCACTCGTCCACAAACCAGCAGTATACGTCGACACAGTCGTCGAGGGTGGAGATTTTTTCGACCACACCGTCTCCGTCCCAATCACCGAAATCGAGATCACTGATCTTCGGATAGGGCACGGTGAGGTAAACGGCCGTTTTGTGCGTATCGGGCAGGTCAAGGTCGGCCTTCAGCTCGGCGGTAGCCTCGTTGAGCGCATCAAGGTTGATGCCCTCGCCGAAGGTGTTGTCCAGCAGATATTCCCAATCGGAAAGCACCGTCGGGCCGCCGTCCTTGGTCAGCTTGCCGCCGGACGGGCAGAAGCCCTGGAGAATCAGGAACATAATCGCGTCAAACATCGTGTCGACATAATTGCCTTCGGAATCGACATAGCCGATGTAAGAGCGGAAAACATCCTTGGTGTTGTTGACAAGCGTCTCGTCCTGCGGGTAATAGCCGTTATGAAAGCACATGATGTCCCGCACGCCGATATCGGCGCCGTTATCGAAATACAGTTCCTCTTCTTCAGGCGGTACGGGGGACAGCGCACGCGCATCGTCGGTCAGCGCGCCGCCGTAGACCTCGATCTCATCAAGGAAGGTGTTGACCTGCACGTCGAAATGGACACGTACATAGCGGGCGCGCGCCGAAGCGAAATCAGCCGTATACGGTACGCGGACGCGGCCGTCAAGAGTATTGGAGACCGGTTTTTCAATGGTGGCGACCGTCTCGAAATCGGTTCCGTTTTCACTGAGCGAGACGGTGAGCGTGCGCGGGCAGTAGACGCCCTCCTCGCGGTTCTGCAGAAATTCCATCGCTACGCCGTCGACCGACATCGTTTCGCCCAGATCGATGGTCACGGTGCGGCCGTAGGCGTTGACAAAATGCGCCCATAAGCCGGAATAGTATTCCGAGGTGCCGTAGACACCGTCGGTAAGCTGCTCCTTGCCGCCCTGCTCGGTGGTACCGAGGCTATGCTCGTTCGGCGCGTCGCTCTCAACGGTGTAGGGCTTGCCGAGCGCGATGTTCGTGCGCCCCTCCGCGGCAAACGCAGGAAGTGCGACCGGCAGCATGGCCGAAGCCAGCAGGCCGGCCAATACCTGTTTGGTCAATTTCATAAGCCGTTTTCTCATTCCCTTCGGTTCTGTGGACCTTTTCACTCGTCATCCTCCCAGTTGTGCCAGACATTCTGCACGTCGTCGTTGTCCTCCAGCATACCGAGCAGCTTGTTCATCTTCGTGCGCTGCTCCTCATCCTCCAGCCGGACATAAGTGTTCGGAATTTTTTCCACCTCGGCGGAAAGGAAGGCGTATCCCTTCTCCGCCAGCGCATCGCGGACGGACGGCAGCTCGGACGGGTCGGTAAAGACCTCGAATATCCCGTCGTCACCGGTAAAATCGACCGCACCGCACTCCATTACATCCTCCATAAAGCGGTCCTCATCGGCGACGGTTTTGCCGTCAACCACGATCACGCCCTTATCCGCAAACATGAAGGAAACGCAGCCCGTCGTACCCATATTGCCTCCGCACTTATCGAAGGAATGGCGGATATCCGCCGCCGTGCGGTTGCGGTTGTCGGTCGTCGTTTCCACAATTACGGCTACACCGCCGATGCCGTAGCCCTCGTAGACGACAACCTCATACTGCGCACCGTCTCCGCCGGCGGCCTTCTTGATGACACGTTCGATGTTGTCGTTGGGGACATTGTTGGCTTTGGCTTTCTGGATCAGGTCGCGCAGGCGCGTATTGGACACAGGGTCCGGCCCGCCCTCTCGGACGGCGATGGAAATCTCCTTTCCGATTTTGGTGAAGACGCTCGCGCGCTGCGCATCGGTCTTCTCCTTTTTATGCATAATGTTTTTCCATTTGGAATGTCCGGACATAACAATACCTTTGCCTTTGCCGCACAAAGGCTTCCTTTCTTGCAGAATTTAACGGTTCGGGAAACGGTAACAGCCGCCCGCCATTATATTTCTTCGGTCCGCCGGATGGTGAGCAGATCGAGCGATTTGCCGATGATCTGCCGCGCCGCGGCCGTCAGCCGCAGACGGAAGGCCTGCTCGGCGCCGGACGACTTCAGGATCGGGCAATTGTGGTAAAACACATTATAGGCCGCGCAGACATCCAGAACATAGCGCGAGACGATGCTCGGCTCGTACTCATTGAGCGCCGCGTCCACGCGTGCAGGGAAGCGCAGGAGCGTTTTGACCAGCGCCGTCTCGTCGGCCGACGGGACATAGCCGGCAGCCGCGCCTTCGTCAGGGCAGGCCGCTTTACGCAACACGCTGGACGCGCGCGCGTAGGTGTACTGCACATACGGACCGGTATTGCCGTCGAAGGAGAGCGCGCCCTCCCAGGTGAAGTTGGTATCCTTGATGCGGCTGCCCGAAAGCGCGTTGAAAATCACCGCGCCCGTGCCGACGGCGACGGCAGTCTCGTGCCGGTTGGGCAGCGAAGCATTTTTCTCTTCCATAATCTTTTCGGCCTTGGCGATAGCCTCGGCAAACAGGTCGTCCAGCAGGATCACGTTGCCCGTGCGCGAAGCCAGCTTCTCGCCGCCCACGCTCATCGTTCCGTAAGGCACGTGAACAAGCTGATCGGCCCAATCGTAGCCCATCAGTTCGACGACCTTGAACCACTGGGCAAAATGCAGGCTCTGTCCGGCACTGGTGACATAGATGCACTTGTCGAAATTATAGGTCTTTTTGCGCCAGACGGCGGCGGCAATATCACGCGTGGGATAAAGGGTCGAGCCGTCGCGCTTGAGGATGAGGGCGGGCGGCATCCCGTATGCGTCGAGCGGGACGATCCACGCGCCGTCATCCTGCACGAGCAGCTTTTTCTCGCGCAGCTCCTCGACGATGGCGGGCATTTTATCGGTGAAAAAACTCTCGCCGTCATACGAATCGAACTCGATGCCGAGAAGCTCGTAGGTCTTTTTATACTCACGCAGCGAAATTTCCTTGAAATAGCGCCAGATCGCCAGATATTCCTCGTTGCCGCGCTCCAGCTCCGCAAATGCGGCGCGCGCTTCGTCGTTGAGCGAAGGGTCCTTCTCCGATTCGTCGGAAAAACGGACGTAGATGTCCACCAGCTCCTCGATGCCGCGTTCGGCCACGCGGTCGGCGGAACTCCATTTCTTATACGCGACGATCAGCTTGCCGAACTGGGTGCCCCAGTCGCCGAGGTAGTTGATGCCCACACAGCGGTAGCCGCAGAAGGCGTGCAGGTTTTTGATGGCGTTGCCGATAACCGTCGTACCGAGATGTCCCACGTGGAAGCGCTTGGCGATGTTGGGCGAGGAATAATCGATGACCATTGTTTTTCCCATCCCCTGCCCGCGCGCGCCGAAATCGGGGTTTTGCAGAATCGCATCCACCCGTCCGGCATAAAAGGCGGGGTCGATGAAAAAATTCAGATAGCCGTTGACCGCTTCGGCGCGCAGAACGCCGTCCGGCAGCTTCACCGAAACGGCGATGTCGGAAGCAATAGCGGCCGGGCTTTTGCGCAGTGCTTTGGCCAGCCGGAAGCAGGGCAGCGCGAGGTCGCCGACGGCGATGTCCTCCGGTTGCTCGAAGAGCGAGGGGAGCGAAACGCCGAGCTGTTCCTCGGTCGCGCCGCAAGCGTCCAGCGCGGCGGAGGCCAATGTTTGGATGAGCTGTTCCATATCTTTTTCTACCGTCCTTATTGATAAAAGCAAGGCTGCAGAAAGCAGCGCTTATCTTATATTGTCAACCGAAGCGCAAACCGAGAGCTTCCGCGAGCTTCTGCACATCAGATTTGCACAGCGCCTGAAAGCGAAGCGGGGGCTTCGTCTCCCCGGAGGGGGTATCTCGGCAGCCGCGTTCTGCACGACCGTCAGGATGTTTTCATTATATCACAGCGGCTACGCTTTAGCAAGGGGAAAATCAGCCAAACCGCACAAAAAGCACCCGCGCTGCCGGAAACCGGCAGCGCGGGAAGAGGATGAAGCACACCGGGTGTTTCGCTGCAAAAGAAATGTTTATCAACCCGCCCGCAAACGGCGGGCCAAACCGATCGGCGAAGGAACACTGCGGTCTGAAAACGGCTTACGCCTTGACCTTCTTGAGCCTGACAAAACGGGGCAGTCCATCCTCCTTGCAGAGGTCGGTCTCGCCTTGAATGAGAGGCAGCGCATATTCAATGAACTTTTCGTTCAGTCCGTCCTTGGTTTCGTTGAGCCACTCCAGCGGCACCTTCTTTTCGGTATTGGCAACAACGGTCAGGTCAAACAGCTTGATGTTGCATTTGTATTTTCCGTTCTCCGTCGTACGTTCAAAGCCCACCATCTTATCGGTCGTACCGGCAACGGCATATTCCACGGCAGCCTTGCCCGCTGCAAACGACTCCTCAATGTCGGTCTTGGAGGCGCAGTGCGCAGCGCAGCGCTGCAGGAGGCTCAGCTCGATGCCGCGCACCTTGGCGCCGGTCTTTTTCTTGATCTCATTGGCAAGGAAGGAGGCCAGACCGCCAAGCTGTGCGTGGCCGAAGGAATCCTTGGAATTGGCCAGATCCGCACCGTACTCGGAGATATACTTGCCGTTCTTGTCCTTGATGCCCTCACTGACGGCGACGATGCACTTGCCGTTCTTGTTGTAGATATCCTGTACCTTGGCCATAAACGCGTCGAGATCGAAATCCACCTCGGGAAGGTAAATGAGATCCGGACCGTTGCCTTTATAGGATGCAAGCGCGGCGGAGGCGGTCAGCCAGCCGGCATTGCGGCCCATAATTTCGACGACGGTGATCATCCCCGTATCATACACGCGCGCGTCGTGATAGATTTCCATCAGCGAGGTGGCGATGTACTTGGCAGCCGACGCGTAACCCGGGCAGTGGTCGGTGCCGGCAAGGTCGTTGTCGATGGTCTTGGGAATACCCATCACACGGCATTCATAGCCGTTTTTGAGCATGAATTTGGAAATTTTGTTGCAGGTGTCCATCGAGTCGTTGCCGCCGTTGTAGAAGAAATAGCGGACATCATACTTCTTGAAGATCTCGAGGATACGCTTATAATCGGTTTCGTCCTCCTCCGGGCTCTTGAGCTTGTAGCGGCAGGAGCCGAGCGCAGAGGACGGCGTATGCTTCATCAGCGCCAGCTCGGCAGGGTCCTCCTTGCCCATATCGATGAGGTTGTCGTCCAACACGCCCTTGATGCCGTTGAGCGCACCGAGGACGCGGGTGATGCTGTCGTTCTCCAGCGCGGTTTTGATCGCACCGTAGGCGCTGGCGTTGATGACGGAGGTGGGGCCGCCCGACTGACCGATGATGCAGGCGCCTTTTAACTGACTCATTTGAATACAATCCTTTCTGCATGTGCCGCCGTCCGTCCCTGCGGGGGACGCGGCCGCCTTTTTTGTTTCCTAAGATTCCGCATTTTACTATACCACAACCCTTTCCAAAAATCAACCGCTTTTGTAAAATTATATCCCTGCTTGCGGCAAAGCCATTGACAAAATCGGAAAATACTGATAAAATAGAGCCGTTGGAACAAAATAACCGATAAGGAGATATTTGTCATGCCACTTGTTACATCCACCGAAATGTTCAAAAAAGCGTACGAAGGCGGCTACGCCATCGGCGCATTCAACGTCAACAACATGGAAATCATCCAGGGCATCACCGAAGCGGCGATGGAGGAAAACGCGCCGCTGATCCTGCAGGTTTCCTCGGGCGCGCGCAACTATGCAAAGCATGTGTATCTGATGAAGCTCATCGAAGCTGCCATTGAGGATACGGGGTTGCCCATCTGCGTCCACCTCGACCACGGCGACACGTTCGAGCTCTGCAAATCCTGCATCGACGGCGGCTTCACTTCGGTCATGATTGACGGCAGCCATCATTCGTTTGAGGACAACATCGCGCTGACCAAGCAGGTCGTCGACTATGCGCACGCCAAGGGCGTCGTCGTTGAAGGCGAGCTGGGCAGACTGGCCGGCATCGAGGACGCGGTCAACGTCTCCGCAGCCGACGCCTCCTACACCGACCCGGCGCAGGTGGAAGAATTCGTGACCAGAACCGGCGTCGACTCGCTGGCCATCGCCATCGGTACCAGCCACGGCGCGTACAAATTCAAGCCCGGCCAGAAGCCACAGCTCCGCTTCGACATCCTCGAGGAAGTCAGCAAGCGTCTGCCCGGCTTCCCGATCGTGTTGCATGGCGCTTCGAGCGTCATCCCCGAGTACGTCAAGATCATCAACGAGAACGGCGGCAAGATGCCCGACGCGATCGGCATTCCCGAGGACATGCTGCGCAAGGCGGCTTCGATGGCGGTCTGCAAGATCAATATCGACTCCGACCTGCGTCTGGCGATGACGGCCTCGATCCGCCAGTACTTCAACGAGCATCCCGACCACTTTGACCCGAGACAGTACCTCAAGCCGGCCAGAGCGAACATCAAGTCGCTCGTCAAGCACAAGATCGTCGACGTGCTCGGCTGCAACGGCAAAGCGTAAATCCATAAACAGAAAAAACCGCCCGAAGAGCTCTCTTCGGGCGGTTCTGTTTTTCGGAAAGGGTTTCCGTGCGCACCGGATTATACCTGGATTTTCATCCGTCATTCGCTTTTATGAATGACGTCCTATGCTGCTCATTCCAATTTTTCAACGACGATAACTTCGACGCCCTTTTCTTCTATAGCGGCAAGCTGCTCTTCGACGCAGTCCCAGTCGGTGATGAGCAGGTCAAAGGCGTCCATGTCGCACACTTTGATGAACGAGTCGGCGCCGATTTTTGCGCCGGGCATCAGCAGACATTTCCTGCGGCTGTTCTGCAAAACGGTGCGCTGAAACGCAGCCGTCTCGTCGGTCCCGTTCGACAGCCCGAATCCGGCGGTCAGACCGGCGCCGGTCAGGAAGCAGAGGTCGAAATGCATGCGGCTGACAAACGCATTCGCAAGACTGTCCACCAGCGAACCGCTCGGACGCATCTTCCCGCCCGCCACATAAACGTCGATGTTGTCGAAGCTCCGCAGCACGCTGCCCAGCTCGACCGAATTCACGACAACGGTGTAGCTGATATCCCGCGGCAGGAACGACAGCATAATATGCCCGAACGAGCCGCTTGTCAGATAGACCGTGTCGTTTTCGCAGATTCGGGACACGGCGGCACGGGAAATCTCCCTGTAATTGTCAAAAACCGGCATATGCGCAAAATCACGGCCGGACGGCGGCCTGAAGCCGACCTGACGGGACGAAACGGCCCCGCCGTGCGTTCGCTGGCAGACCCCCTTCTGCTCGAGCAGGCGCAGGTCCCTTCGGGCGGATTCCTCGGATACGCCGAATGTCTCTGCGATTTCCGCAACGGTGATCTTCCCGTTTGTCCGAATGCGCTCGGCTATCGCCTGTTGGCGTTCTTCCATAAACATAAAAGTTCCTCCTTGGTGACGTTTCGTCGTGCACGGTATGGTCATTATACCACGCAAACGGAAATATTTCAACACTTTCGGTGATCGGATTTGCGTCTATTTCAGTCATCAGGAGGGATGCACGATTTTCGCACGCGGAAAACAGGGAAGGCGGCGGAACAGCTTACGCTGCGCCGCCGCCTTTTTCTGCTTTCCTGCGGAACCGGAACCCGATTGCGGGCCGAAAAACGGGGATCCTACCGAAAATCGCCGCCGTAGAACACGTTTTCAAGAAATTCCACCGACCACGGGATCCATCTGCCGACATACGGGTAGATACGGTTCGGATTGCCGCCGCCCGCCGTCTCGCGCGTACAGACCGACAGGCTGTGGTTCCCCTTCGGAAATACGTGCAGCTCGGCTTTCACCCCCGCTCTTGCAAGCGCGCCGGCCATCAGCAGCGAATGAACCGCAAAAACACAGGTATCGTCCGCCGTATGCCAGAGAAAGGCCGGCGGCGTCCGTTCGTCCACGTTTTCGTCCACAGAAAGCGCATGGAGCTGTTCATGCGAAGGGTCGGGGCCGGTCAGGTTCAGAAACGAATACAGATGTCCCCCTCTGGTTGCCGAGATGACGGGATAGCCGAGCACCATCGCGTTCGGGCGGAAGTCCTCGCTTTTGCCGCCGAGCGTATCGCGCAGCAGCGGCAGGTGCCACTGCGTCCCGATGTGCGCGGCAAGATGTCCGCCCGCCGAAAAACCGCAGACGGCGATTTTCTGCGGGTCGATATAAAACTCCTCCGCACGGGCGCGGAGGAGCGCAATCGCGGCCGCCGCGTCAAGCAAAGGATGCGGGTGACGCGCATTCACGCCGACCGCATAGCGGACGACAAACGCGCTGTAGCCAGCCGCCAGATAGGCGTTCGCCACCGGTTCGGCCTCGCGGTCGGAGGTATAGTCATACCCGCCGCCGGGGAAGATGACGACCGCCGGCCGCGGCGGCATCGTCAGCTTTTTGGAGCGCGTCTGTACATAACACTGAAGCACCGCTTTTTCACAGTTTTCATATACGTTCCTGCTGTGGATTTGTATTTCTTCCACCGTAAATCCCTCCGTCGCTGTTGACTTACCACAAAAACAAAGCCGTCCGGCGCTTCAGTGCCGGAAGTCGCCGCCGCGGAACACGTTTTCAAGGAACCGAACCGACCATGGCACCCACCGCGCAACGTAAGGATAGACACGCTCCTCGCTGCCGCCGGCCGCCGTCTCATAAGTACAGACCGACAGGCCGTGCAGACCGTTCGGGAACACGTGCAGCTCGACGGGGACGCCCGCCTTGGCAAGCGCGCCGGCCATTACGAGCGAATTCTCAACCGGGACGCAGGTATCGTTCGCCGTATGCCAGAGAAAGGCCGGCGGCGTGCGTCCATCAGCCTTTTCCTCGGCAGAAAGGCCGGCGAGCTCCTCCTGCGAGGGCTCCGGCCCGAGCAAATTGAGAAAGGAATGCAGATGCGGACTGCGGATGCCTGAAATGACGGCATAACAAAGCACCATCGCGTTCGGGCGGAAGTCCTCGCTTTTGCCGCCGAGCGTATCGCGCAGCAGCGGCAGGTGCCACTGCGTCCCGATGTGCGCGGCAAGATGTCCGCCCGCCGAAAAACCGCAGACGGCGATTTTCTGCGGGTCGATATAAAACTCCTCCGCACGGGCGCGGAGGAGCGCAATCGCGGCCGCCGCGTCAAGCAAAGGATGCGGGTGACGCGCATTCACGCCGACCGCATAGCGGACGACAAACGCGCTGTAGCCAGCCGCCAGATAGGCGTTCGCCACCGGTTCGGCCTCGCGGTCGGAGGTATAGTCATACCCGCCGCCGGGGAAGATGACGACCGCCGGCCGCGGCGGCATCGTCAGCTCACGCGAGCGCGCCTGCACATAGCACTGGACGACAGCCTTTTCGCAATTTTCATACACCGGCTTGCTGTGCAATTGGATCTCTGTCATGTTTTTTCTCCGTCCTTTTTTCAATATAAGACCATAAGAGGATAGCCAAAACAACCGCAAAGGATAGGTACAGTATCACATCGCCGATATAGCTGTACAGCGTGCGATGCGCTGCGGCGCCGACGTCGGCATAGGCGACCGCAACCGTCTCGGGGGCTGTCTGCGCGCGCAGCTCGCCCTTCGGGCCGATAATACAGGAAATGCCGGTATTGGCCGCGCGCACGACACAGACGCCGTTTTCCACCGCGCGCAGCACCGAATGCGACATATGCTGGCTGAGCGCAGCCGAATCGCCGAACCACGAGTCGTTGGTCACGACGGCCAGCAGCTTTGCGCCGCTGCGGATGCTCTCGGCAGCCAGCGGCGGAAAAATGGAATCATAGCAGATGAGCGCGCCGGTCTCGATACCGCAAAGCGGGACGACGGTGCTGTCCTCGCCGGCGACAAACTGCGTGCTGCCGAGGTTGAGGTCCTCTAAAAAGGGCAGCAACGTCTTCAGCAGCGACTCAAACGGCAAATATTCGCCGAACGGGACGAGATGTCGTTTATCGTAGCGCTCCGAAATGCTGCCGTCGGGATACACAGCCAGAAATGCATTGCGCCCGACCTCCCCCTCACGGACGAGCACACCGGTGGCGATGGTACATCCGTATTCGGCAGCAATCCGCGCATACGTCCGATAAAGCACACCGTTCTCGTCAAAATATATCGGGACGGCCGACTCGGGCAGCAGAATCAGCTCGGCGCCCGCCGCAGCGGCCTGCTCTGTCAGCGACGCGTAAAGCGAGAGGATTTCCTCTGCGCGGCCGGACTCCCATTTTTCACTCGTTCCGATATTCCCCTGCACCACGGCGGCGCGGATCGTCTCGGTCTCGCTGACAGGCAGCGCCAGCAAAATGCAGCCGAGCGTAAGGTTACCTGCCAGCAGTGCGCTGCCGGCGGCGAGGGCCGCTTTCTTCTCCGGCTGCCGTGCAAACAGCGCCAGATAACCGCAGCCGGTGACAATCACCAGCGTAACGAAATACGACCCGAGCAGCGACGCGCTCTGGATTGCGGGCAGGAAAAGATACTGCCCGGCGGCCAGCGTCCCCCACGGAAAAGCCAGCGTACCGAGCGAGAGCGTCCACTCGAAAATCACCCACAGCGCGCCCGCACAAAGCGGCAGCAGCGCGCGGCGGCGGACAAAGCGAAGCATGGTAAACACGGCGGAGAAGAAAAGCGCGTGCACGGCAGGAATGGCAAAAACGGCCAGCAGCACGACAAAAACGGCGACGCCCCGCGTCATGCCGAAGCCCTCAAACGGGTACAGATTGACGAAAAAAGAGTACAGCGGCAGATGGAAGCAATACGCGAACAGGTAACAGCGCCCGAAGCGACGCCCTCCGTCGCGGAACCGCAGAGCAAGGAAGAGAATCAGCCCTGGGTAGGCGCAGAAAAACAGCCTGCCGTCCAGAAAAGGCAGCGCGGTCAGCAGCCCCGCCGCGGCATTGCCCAGCAGCGGCGCAGCCGACGACCAAAGCCTGCGCATCTCTTAAAGCCGCGCGAGCATCTCCCGCACGGCGGAAGTCGCGGTTTCGAACGCCTCAAACGGGGTGGAAAAGCTGTATTTATGTCTGATGTCGTCCAGTTTGGACAGCGAGGAAAGGCCGGTAAACATCATCAGGTGCGGCTCCATCGTCAGCACCAGCTCACGGTCGGGATAGTCGGCGTTCAGTAAGCGGAGCGTTTCCTCCAGCAACGCCTTCCCCTTCCCCGGCGGCACGATCACGCCGTCCTCGTCTGCATCCTTGATGTGCATATAATCGATATAGTCCTTCAGCAGCCCGTAGGCGGGTGCGGGGTCGAAGCGGCAGAAAGCGAAATTGCCGCTGTCCAGCACGGCGCGCAGGCGGCCGCCGAAACGGTCGAGCAGCGCTTTCTCGCGCTGCGGCGTGTCTCCCAGGATGTCCTTCTCATTCTCGTGGCAAAGCATAAAGCCGCGCGCCTCGGCCTTATCCAGCAGCTCGCCGAGCATCCGGCAGGCCGTTTCGGCAAATGCCTCGTCAGACTGCCCCTCGCCGCGATAAAACGAAAACACGCGGATGCGCCTGCAGTCCAGCCGGTCGCCGATGTCCATGATACGGTCAAGCAGCGCCTTATGCGCCTCGAAATCGTCGGTAACCGCGATTTTGCCGATCGGCGAGCCGAGCGCGGACAGGCCGATGCCGGCCTTCTTCAGCTTTCCGCCCACGGCAGATACCTCTGCGTCGGTGAGCTGCGTAAAGCTCTTCCCGTCCACGCCGCGCAGCTCCAGCAGCGGGATGTTGAGTTTTTTCAGCGCTTCGAGCTGCCCGTCGAAATCGGGCGTGATCTCATCGGCAAATGCCGAAAGGATGAATTCAGCCATATATGCTCCCTCTCTGTCGTCATTGTGCGCCGTCCGCAGGGTCGGAGACATCGGGCGGGACGGTGTCGTCGACGACCACGATCCTGCCCGCCTCAAAATAGCCGGTGTAAGTGCGGCCGTCCGGCCAGGTGTAAACGGCTTTTTCGCCGTGCTTCCAGCCGTCGCCGTCGGGGATGAAATTCCCTTCCTCGTCGGTCAGGCGCGTATCCATGCTGTTGGCATGGAAGGTCCCGGTGTAGGTCTCTCCATTGGCCCACTTATAAAAGCCCTCGCCTTCCCGCCGGTCGGCGGCGAATTGTCCTTCATAAAAATCGCCGTTGGAAAAATAGAACTTGCCCTGCCCGTCCTTGGTCCCGTCCCTGAAATCGCCCTCGTAGCGCGCACCGTCGGACCAGACGAACACGCCGAGCCCGTTGGCCAGCCCGTTTTGGAACGCGCCCTCGTAGCGCGCACCGGAAGCCCACGTGTAGGTGCCCGTGCCCTCCTTGCTGCCGCCCGAGAGATATCCGACATAAACATCCCCGTTTTCATAGGTATAGGTGCCGTAGCCGGTCAGTTCGTCATCGACGAACGAGCCCTCATAGACATCCCCCGTGGTAGCGAAAACCATTTTCCCGTTCCCATGACGGTAGATGCCTTCGATGTCGCCCGTGTAGACGTCGCCGTTGGAATAGGTGATGGTGCGATTCATATAATCCAGCTCGGCGGTGACGCCGCCGGGCACTTTAATCGTGCCGGTGACGGGCTGACCGCTCTGCACCTTGCCGAAAAAGGTATAGCCCTTATCGGTGCTCTTATACCGGTAGCCGAGCGCAAGCAGCACGACGAGCGTCACACAGACGGCGACGAGCGCGATGATAAAGATGAGAACGAGGGGGTTAATCCCCTTCTTCCGTCTCTCGTACATAAAAGGTTCCCCTCTCTTTCCCGCTTACGAGCCGCCGCCGAACATACTCTCGAACCAATCGATCAGCTCGGGAAACACATATACGCACACCAGCGCGACCGCAAACAGGACAAGGATTGAGATGAGCATCACGAACATCGACATTCCCTCGTTGCCGTAGCGTTTTTCCGCCAGTTCCACCTTCTCGGCAGGGATGAAATAGCGTCCGTCGGGCGTGCTTTGTACGACGGCGGAAAGCGGTGTGCCCTCGCGCAGCGCGTGGCGCAGCAGAACGCCGTTTTTATAACCGAGCGCCGCCAGACCGACCGCCGAGCCTTCGGTGAGCGCGTCGGCCGCCAGCAGCCGGCGAATCAGACCGCCCTGCACGCGTTTGATATAAAACGTATAAATCAGAGCCAGCGCCAGACCGGCACAGAGCCCCCATAAAATTTGTTCAACGCTGTTCATCGCGCCGCACCGATCACATCGACGCCCATATAGGGTCTGAGCGCCTCGGGCACGGTAACGCTGCCGTCGGCCTGCTGATAATTCTCGAGAATGGCCGCGACCGTGCGTCCGACAGCTACGCCCGAACCGTTGAGCGTGTGGACGAACGACGCCTTGCCGCGCGGGTCGGTCTTATAACGGATGGCCGCGCGCCGCGCCTGATAGTCCTCAAAGTCTGAGCAGGAGGATATCTCTACGTAGCGGCCGTAGGACGGCATCCAGACCTCGATGTCGTAGGTCATCGCCGAGGAAAAGCCCAGATCGCCCGTGCAGAGCATCACAACACGGTAGGGCAGGCCGAGCAGGTCAAGAACATGGCAGGCGTCGGCGGTGAGCTTTTCCAGCTCGTCATACGAGCTTTCCGGCGTGGTAAACTTCACCAGCTCGACCTTGTTGAACTGGTGCTGGCGGATCAGGCCGCGCTGGTCACGCCCCGCGCTGCCCGCCTCGGCGCGGAAGCAGGCGGAATAGGCCGCGTACTTGATCGGCAGCACATCGGCGGACAGGATGTCGCCGCGGTGCATATTCGTCACCGGCACCTCTGCGGTGGGGATGAGGAAATAGTCGTTGTTCGCCACACGGAACGCGTCCTCCTCAAACTTGGGAAGCTGACCGGTGCCGCGCATCGAATCGCGGTTGACCATATAGGGTGGGAACACCTCGGTGTACCCGTGCGCGCCCGTATGCGTATCGAGATAGAAATTGACAACCGCACGCTCCAGCCGCGCGCCGAGACCCTTATAGAAGTGGAAGCGCGCGCCGCTGACCTTGGCGGCGGTTTCGGGGTCGAGGATGCCGAGGTCGCGCCCGAGGTCCCAATGCGCCTTCGGCTCGAAGCCGAACTGCGTCGGCTCGCCGCTGCGGCGGATTTCGGCGTTCTCGCTGTCGTCCTTCCCGACGGGGACGCGCGGATTCGGCAGGTTGGGGATGGAGAGCAGGACGTCCTCCAGCTCCTTTTCGATCTCTGCCTGACGCGCGTCGTCCTCCTTAATGCGGCGGGCGATGGCCTTCAGCTCCTCAAAAACAGCCGAAACGTCCTGCCCCGCCTTCTTGAGGGCGGGGATTTCCTTATTTTTGGCATTCTGTCTGGCCTTCTGCTCCTCGTTGTCCGCTATCAGCGCACGGCGCGCAGCGTCCAGCTCAAGGGCTTTGTCGACCGACGCCGAATAGTCGGTCCCGCGCGTCGCCAGGCGCACCTTGACCGCCTCCGCGTTTTCCCTGATGTATTTGATGTCGAGCATTTCTATCGTCCCTTTCCAAATTTATGGCGTCGGCTTAAAAAGCCGTTCATTCTTCCTCCGAGAACAGCTCGTCGCCGCACAATGATTTCATCAGCAGCTCCAGGTCGTCGGCCGAGGAATAGGCCAGCGCCAGACTGCCGCTTCCGTTCGGCTTGCGGCGGATGGTCACCCGCCGGCCGAGGATGCCGCCGGCCTTGCTTTCGAGCTGCTTATAATACGTGCGGCTGATAAGCGACTGACCGCCCGGCTGCGCTTTGTCCTGCCCTTCGAGCAGCAGCTTGACGTAGCGCTCGGTCTCGCGCACGGACAGCCCGCTGCGCACAACGGTATCGGCGCAGGCGCAGACCGCCTCGTCCGCAAGGACGCCGCAGAGCGGGAGCAGGCTGCGCGCGTGGCCGTAGTTCAGACTGCCGTCAATGCAGAGATCCTGCACCTTCTGCGGCAGCGTAAGCAGACGCAGCATATTTGCCACCGACGCGCGGGACTTCCCCACGCGGCGCGCCGCTTCCTCCTGTGTAAGCCCGAACGCGTCGATGAGGTCACGGTAACCCGACGCTTCTTCGATGGGATTCAGGTCGGCCCGCTGTAAATTTTCCACCAGCGAGACGGCCGCCGCCGACTCGTCCGACAGGTCCTTGACGAGCACGGGGACCTCTGACAGGCCGGCCATTTTGGCTGCGCGCCAGCGGCGCTCGCCGGCGATGATCTCATAATAGCCGTTCTCCCGCCGGCGCACGACGATGGGCTGGATCAGCCCGTGCTCGGCGATCGATTCGGCCAGCTCCTGTAACGCTTCTTTATCAAAATTCCGCCGCGCCTGCTTGCGGTTGGGCTCGATATCGAGCGTGCGCAGCATCGCGGTGCGGTTGGCGCCGGTCTCGGCGTCGTTGTCGGCCAGCAGCGCGTCCAGTCCGCGGCCGAGCCCTTTTTTCGGATTTGCAGTCGCCATGATGTTGTTTCGTTCCCTCCCCGTTTTATCCGCCGAGCCGCTTGATGAGTTCCTCTGCGACCAGCGTATAAGCGACCGCCCCGCGCGAGGAACGGTCGTACTCGGTGATCGGCTGCCCGAAGCTGGGCGCCTCGCTCACCTTGACGTTGCGCGGGATCGGTACGCGGAACAGCTTGTCCGCAAAATGGCGCTTAATCTCGTCCATCACCTGCACGGTGAGGTTGAGCCGCCCGTCGTACATATTGATCAGCACGCCCAGCAGCTCAAGCGACGGGTTGTACAGCTTCTTGATCTGGCGGATGGTCTGGGTAAGCTGGGAAAGCCCCTCCAACGAGTAATATTCGCACAGCAGCGGCACGACTACCCCGTCCGCCGCAGTGAGCGCGTTGATCGTCAGCAGCCCGAGCGAGGGCGGACAGTCGACGGCAATTACGTCGTACTGCTCGCGCAGGGGACGCAGCGCATCGCGCAGGCGGTACTGGCGGCGCTCCTCGTCCACCAGCTCCAGCTCGGCGCCGACGAGGTCCATCGACGAGGGGATGACCGACAGGTTCTTGAAATCGGTGCGGACAACGGCCTCGTCGGCCTTCAGCCGCCCGATAAGCAGATCGTAGACCGTGCCGCCCGCACGACGCTTGCTGATGCCCAGCCCCGAGGTGGCGTTGCCCTGCGGGTCTGCGTCGACCAGCAGCACGCGCTTGCCCGCGCGCCCCATCGCCGCCGCGAGGTTGACGGCCGACGTGGTCTTGCCCACGCCGCCCTTCTGGTTGGCGAACACGATAATTTTGTACTTCGGCATATCTGTCCTTCCCTCGCAGAAATCGTAATCCTTCTATGAAAAACCGCACACCGTGCGCAGGATGTCGCGCTCGATATCGGGCACCCAAGCCACCGGTGCGTGCTCGTAATTCAGCAGGCAGAGCAGCGCGGAAACGTCGCATAACCGCGCGAGCGCGAGCCAGCCGGCAGGCAGCGGGACGTCCGAGGCGGCGTTATATCCGTCCGCAAACGCGTCATATACGCCGCTGTCGGGCAGCGCCGCCGCATCATCGTCCCTCCTGCGGAAAAAGTGCCCGATGTCGGTATACGGCGAACCGGCGTACGCCCATTCAAAGTCAATCAAAGTCAGTTCCCCGTCCGCGCACATCAGGTTGGCGGACGAGAAATCGCCGTGGCAGAAAACGCTCCGTTCCTCAAGTCTGTCCAAAAGCGCCGGATTGTCCCGCACAAAGGCGCGCAGCGCCTCGACCGTTTTAGCCTTAAGCCGGGAACCGGGGCGGCCGTTCAGCAGCACCGTCAGCTTTTCCCGCCAACGCGGCAGGTCCCCGGCGGCGTTCAGCCTTTCGTCCAGCAAAGCGTCGTGCGGATATTGCCGCGTATGGAGCAGGCCGCACATCCACCCGGCCTGGCGGGCCAGTTCCGGCGGGAATTTCCCCTGCTCCCGCACGAAGCGGACGAGCGGCACGCCGGGAACCCACTCCGCAATCGTATACGCGTACGGAAACGCGCTTTTGCTTCCATCGTGGTAAAACAACTGCGGGACGCGCAGTCTGTCCCGCCAATACGCATACGAAGCGGCCTCGGTCCCGTCGGTGGCATTGGAATAAATTTTCAGAAAGAACTTCCCCGCATCGGTCTCCACCGCGTAGCCGCTGTTGCCCATGCTCTCGGACAGCGGGGTGACGCCCAGCACGGTCAGCGAAGTTTCGAACGGTGCGAAAAGCGCGGCGATTTCGGGCAGACCAAGCGAAAGAAAGGCGTTGATCCGTTCCATCTTGACTCCTCTCTGCGCGGGGACTGGCGCGCCGATCCGACTGATTAAAAAATTATACCATTTCCTGCCCCGAAAGTCAAGGCGCGACGCATTTATTTACATCTGTCCGCCGTGTTTTTTACAGTTTCCGGAGATGTGTTGAAATGCAGGGGGAAAGTATGATATAATAAATCAACGATATGCTTCTTCGAACACGGCAAACCGCAATTCGCGCGGAACGGGGGCTTCCGCGTCTTTTTTGCCTCGCAGCGGTATCCATCTGTATGGTGCCGACGGGGCTTTCCGTAAGAAAACCGCCAAACAACCAATCGGAGGGAACAGCACGATTATGAAACCGTATCTGAAAGCCGCAGGACGATTTTTGACCGTTTTCGTCCTGCTGATCGCCGTCACACAGGCCGCTTACGCCGTCACAAGGGCAATTCCCTTCGTGCCGGAGGGCTACGACCCGTCCCTCGTCGGCGCGTGGGCCGGCGCGCTGATGCTTCTCGTCCTCTTTTTCCTGCTGGTGCGGACGGCCACGCTCTACGACCGCGCGCTGCGGAAGCAGTACGCGGACGTCGGGGAAGGACGCCCGCTGCGCTTCCTGCTGTGCAGCGTTCGCTTCTGGGCGGAGACGGCCGCGTTCGCGCTGCTCTTCCTGCTGCTGCCGCTTTCGTGGCTGGACGCGGCGCTGCCGGTCCTGTTTCCGAATAAAGCGCTCTGTCTCGTCATCCTGCTGCCGCTGCTGTTCCTCGTCCAGCTCGCCGCGCGTTTTTCGGCGTTCCGCGCGTTCGGCCGGATGAACGAATCCCGCGAGCCTTACGCGGAGAGCAAAGCCTATCGCCGGGCCCTGACCTGCATCTCGTTCGGCTGCGCGCTGGGCGCCGTCGGCGCCGAGCTGCTGGTACGGCTGATTTGCGGCGTATGGCCGACGCTCTCCAAGCTCCTCACACCGGGCGTGCTGGCAGTGCTGATCCCCGTACTGATCGCGCTGCTCGTGCTGCCGCCCGTCTTCCGGCTGCTGCGCGCGTGGAAGAAGCGAAAAGCCTTCCTCAAAAAACTCAAAGCCGTCGCGGCGGAAAAGGGGTACGGCCTCTCGGAGATCCGCCGCCCCTACGCGTCGCTGTTCTCCCTCTCGGCGGGCGAGGACTTTACGCTGCAAATGGGAGACAAACGCTATTCCTGCAAACTCATCTGCGCCAAGCGGCGCAGCAGGCCGATGACCGTACTCGGGAACGGGGTCTGCGCGTTCGAGCACACGATCCGCCTGACAAAGATCGAGCTGTTCACCTATGAAACGCATACCTCCTTCGGCTATGAATCCCCCTGCAAAAAGGTGCTCATCATCAATCCCGCGCCGAAGTTCCTGCAGAAAGAAGAACAAAACAAGACCCTGCCGCTTGACAACGGGGACACGGTGGGCGACAGCATCATCTACGCGGCGACCGGCTTTCTCAACGCACTCGACCGCGGAAAGCTGGGCCGGGAAAGGAGCCTGAGCCATGCGGACGAATAAAGCCTGTTGTCTGTTGCTGGCCTGCCTGCTGGTATTTTCCCTCCTCCCGCTGACCGCCGGCGCGGCGGAAGTGCCGTCCGTGACGGCATCGGTGGAAAGCGGCGGTGTCCTCTACGCGGGGCAGGCGCTGACCGTGACGGTCACGGGCGCGCAGTCCGCCGCGCTGTTCCTCAACGACGACCCCGCCGTGACGCCGGACGGCGGCGGGACATACACCTTCGGCGCCGACCGGCTGCGCACCGGCGCCAACCGGCTGCGCGTCTCGATGACCGACGCATCGGGAGACGTCGCCGAGCGCTTTCTTCTCTTCACCGTGCGCGAAGTGCCGGCCTATACCTTCCGGCCGGACGGTGCGGGCGCGCTGCTGGAGGGCGACGGGCTCGAAGGGACGATGTACGGCGCAACCGCCTGCAAGAACATCAACATGTACCAAAACCGGCTCGGCCTGTTCGGCAGCGAAGCGCTGCGGCAGTCGACCGAGGCGCTCGTCGCTTTCGCAGAGCGGGAGAACATCGTGACGGAGGCGGTCAACGGCTGTCTGCCCTATCAGAGCTTCGTGGTCTCGGTGACCGGCGAGGCGGGGACGGCGGCCGTCTCCTACCGGGGCGAAACCGGCAACGGCGACCCCATCCTGCTGAAAATCTACAACCACCGCGAAAATCGCTGGGACACACTGGGGACGGTCGAAAGCGGCGAGACGGGCACCTTTCTCGCTGAGCTGCTGACCTGCTCCGAGGACGGGAAGCTGCGCGTAACGGCGCAGCCCGCCACACCCGCGGACGGCGGCGACACGCTGCTGTGGGAGGAGGCGGAAAGCGAAAACCGCTTTGAGACGGTCAACCTCGGCGGCTATGACTTTATACTCCTGCACCTCAGCGACACCGGATCCGCCACGCTGGCGTGGGCAGACGAGGTGCTGCGGCTTTACGCGGACCGCAACGCGGTTCTGCTGCTGTCCGGCGGGGATTCGGAAACGGTTTGGGATTCGCTCGTCCTTCCCCGCCCCAATGTCCGGGCGGTTCTCCGCCGCGGCGACGGGACGGCCGCACAGCTGCGGACGGCGGACGGCCGCGCGGTGCTCGAGCTGACGGCGAAGGCCGGAGATACGCCTTCCCTTCGTTTCACGCGCGGCAGTCAGGTGATCTTGTCCGACGGCCAAGTGTATGATCTGGAGCTGATTGACACGCCGCTTTCGATCCGCACGTTTGACTTTACCGTCGGCACCGGCGTGTTCCGCTTCGAGGACGGGGAAGCGTCCTACGACGCGCTGTTCGCAAGCTTCGACTACAACGGCCGGACCTTCTTTACGCCCATTCTGCGGCAGGACAACGAGGAAATGCTTTACGCCGTCCCCGAGGATACCAACGACTACACCGAGCATTCCGAACGCTATTCCTCCGGCTGGCGGGCAAATGTCATGCCCTCGCTGCGCTACGGAGACGAGGCTGCCGCCCCCGCGCGCGGCACCTACACAAACGACCTTTCCCTGCTCCCGGCAGAGGACGGGCTCACGGTCGAGGACGGCGGGACGTTCGTCTGTACGCCGGAGGCGGGGAACGCCGGCGGCGCCGACCTGTATTTCGGCGTGACGGCGAACGCGGACGTGCGCTGGGACATCACACTGCAAACGGCTTCCGGAAATACGGTCCGCTTTTCGCAGGAGCTGGCCGCCTGCTTCGGCTTTGACGTCCCCGAGGCGCCGTCCGGCACGTGGGCGGGCTATATCCCGATGTCCGACTGGCTCGATGCGGACGACACGGTGGTGCGCGTGACCTTTACGGCCTACGGCGGGACGGCGGTGTTTGACCGGCTGTTTCTCGCGCAGTCGGCCGGCAGCGTCTATCGCTTCGAGGCGGAAGGCGTCGTGCGCGAGGTGCGTGCGGCCGCAGAACGGGTGCTCTATGCCCCGTCCGACCCGTCGAAGCCCGGGTACACGTTCACCGGCTGGGCGGACGAAACCGGCACACTGACCGAGTTTCCGCGGATTGCCGATGGGCAGGGCGGCGCATACACTGCGGTATTCACCGAAAATCCCGACCCCGCACGTGCCGAGGAGCTGCACGAGGAGGTCGCACTGGCCCCGATCACCGGCAGCACGCGCACGCAGACGACGGCGGAGCCGGACAGCGGCGGCGCGTGGTATCTGCTCCTGCTGGCGATTCCGTTGGTGCTGCTTCTGTTCGCCGCAAAACGCCGAAAGTAAAGGCAAAGCGTACACCGAGGAAATAAGCCTTCTTCATGCAAGCCGTAATGCAGCATGTTTTGCCGGGCTTTGCATGCCGCAATCCAATTGACCGGATGATCGGTGTTCGAAATCCCTTCGGGCAAGGGTTTGCAAAACCGTTTCACGTCTTTTGCAGAGCCAAAGCAACAACGGCTATGCCGCCTGCTTTTCCCCGCATACGGGGCTGCCGCTTGTGACTTCTCACTTGCGGCAGCCCCGTAATAAATTTACAGATACACGGTGTATGGTCTTTCGGATGGTTTATACCAAAACGCAGGCAAATAACTTTCGCACACTCCGTTATATAAGATTTTGCTCGGCAAAAGCCTCCGCAAAATCCGATTTTGCCCGTCAAAGGCCTTCGCAAAATCCGAATCGGATTATACTCGGTTGCCATACGGCTTTGAATTGCGTTCAAGTATCAAAAAACAGTGCTGCGGACCTTTTGCCCGCAGCACAGATTGCTTTCAAAAAGAGAAAATATCGGTTCCAAAACCTTTTACGCTATTCCTGCCCCGCACGTCCGGCTGTCTTTGGGTACCGGGCGTAAGGAGCCGGAAACATCAAGTGCAAACGCCTTCTTTTCCTATTTTCCCGCTTGCTTCTGAATCTCACCGGCCTTGGTCAGGCTCAGCTTCGTGACCGCCGGACCGATGATCTCATAAATCAATGTGCCGCAGAGAATGACGGCGCGTATGGTATCGGCCTGATCGGCGGGAAGCACCTGCTGCGCGACCAGGGTCAGGCCGATGGCGACGCCCGCCTGCGGAATCAGCGTCGGGCCGATGTAGCGGCAGACCGCTTTAGGCGCTTTCATCAGCTTTGCGCCAAGGTACGCGCCGAGCATTTTGCCGAGGACACGAACGACGACGTAGATAATACCGACCAGCCCGATCTGCGGAATGACCGAGACGTCCAGGCCCGCGCCCGAAACGACAAAAAACATCATAAACAGCGGCGGGGTCATCGAATCGGCAAGGTCGGCCATTTCATCGCTCTCGCCGGAGACATTGCAGAAGACCGCGCCCAGCGCCATACAGGACATCAGTGCGGAAACATCCAGCAGCGTCGCCAGCCCGGAGGCAAGGAAAATGAAAGCGATGAGGATCGCCTGCCGGTTGCCCGGCTTTTTGAAAAAACGCATCGGCACCAGCATCCCCAGCCCGCAGGCCGCGCCCAGCAGAAGTGCAAGCGCGATTTCCCAGAACGGTTCGAGGATCGACAATGCTATATTGGCTCCGGCAGAGCCGGAGATGGTCCGGGCAATCGTCACCGAAAAGCCGAATGCGATCAATGCGACCGCGTCGTCAAGAGCGACGACGCTCATAAGCGTCTCGGTCACGGGCCCGCGCGCCTTATACTGCTTGATGACAAGGATCGTGGCCGCCGGTGCGGTCGCGGCGGCGATGGCGCCGAGCACGAGCGCAAATTCTACGTCGAAGCCGAAAGCGACCAGCGCGCCCTGCACGAGAAAGACGGCGACCAGCGCTTCAAAAACCGCAATAACCACGGGCGTAAAGCCGACCCGCTTGAAGTACGAACGCTTGAAGGTCAATCCGACCGTAAACGCGATGAACGCCAGCGCCATTTCCGAAATGAGCGAGAAATCGTCGACGATCGTTTCGGGCAGAAGCCTGAGAACGCAGGGTCCGATCACCAATCCTGCGACAAGATAGCCGGTGACGTTGGGCAATTTTACAAATTTCGCCAGACGGCCGAACAGAAGCCCTGCGATGAGAAGAATCGCAAGGTACATCAGGACATTCAATTCCATTGTAACGTTTTCCTTCTTTCCGAACGTAAAGAGAGCGCAAAAAACCGCATCACAGCACGGTCGTTTCGTAAAGGCCGTCGGCAAAGGTCACCGGCAGAGCAAATAAAATACCCGTGTCCGGCTGCGCGAGATCACCGACCTTTTCGCGGATGACGCGCCGCACGCGTTCGCGCATCGATTTGTCAATGACCATAAAAATGGTTTTGCTCTCCCTTCGGTCTGAAGCGGCAAAAGCCCGAAAGGCGGCGATGATGTGGCTGTCCTCGGCATCGGCCAGCGCATGCGCCATCCCGCTTGAGGAGACAGTCGTCGCACCGGGAATGCCGGCGTCGTTGAGGGCGTACAGGAGCTTATTATACACCTCTGTTTTATACAACACAAGCACGAGCAGCTCGAGCCCGCCAGAATCCGCATTGGTCATATAGGATCGCGTCCTTTCCCGTTTTTGTCCGCCAAGGCGCCGAAATCCCTGCCTTTCAGCGGAGATTCCGGCGCACGGCGGCTTTTCTTCATTCATTTTAATGCACGTAAGCATTATAATACGCAAGCGTTCAAATAACAATCGCCATATTGCACAAAATTACGTCGTATAATCGCCGTTATACGACACGAGCGAAGCATTCTCCACTCCGGGCAGCGCGCCGATGCGCTCCGGAAGATCCGCGCCGCCTACGGATTTCAGTTCTACGGTCAGCTCGATTCGGCCGCCTGCGCAAACCTTGCTGCGCAGCGTGGTTTTATACTCGTCCAGCAGCGCCTCCACCGACGCGAGCGCTTCGGTATCGCAGCCGACGACGAGCAGATAGCTTTTCTCGTTCCAGCGCAGGCGAGTGAAAAGGATCACCGCCGCCGCGACAATCAGGTTGCCGTAAAGCACAACGTAATACAGCCGCGCCCCTGCGGCGATGCCCGCAGCCACCGACCAGAAGAGATACATAAGATCAACCGGATCCTTAACTGCGGTCCGAAAGCGGATCATCGACAGCGCGCCGAGCGCGCCGAGCGAAAAAGCAAGGTTGGAGGCAACACAGAGAATGATCATCGCCGAGACGACCGTCATCAGCGGCAGCGTGATATTGAAGCGGCGGTCATAGAGCACACCCTTGGAAAACAGGCGATAAACAAGATAGATCAGACAGCCTGCAACAACGGACATCAGCATCGTGACAATGACAGTCGCTGTGGTCACCTCCGCGTTGCCCGTCGAGAGACTGGTTTGCAGATAAGTCCAAAAGTCGTTCATCGTTGCGCAAATCCTTTCTTGCGGATATCAGGCAAATGCCTTTATGCCGGGAGATGCGTCCGGTCGGAGAACAAAATCCGCCGTGCGCCAAGGTGCCGCTAACGAGTGCACCCTTCAAGCCATTCTCCTCCCGGGAGCGCAGCGCGCCCGCCGGCGCGCTGCGCGTCGCGGCAGACAGCATACTTCGACAGCGAAACGCGGCGCTGACGGTCGGTTTGCAGTGCCTTACGAATATATGCAGGCAAAAAGCCGTCGAATTTAACCTCCATCAGCAGAAATCCCGGGCGATAGCAGGACAAACGCCGCAGACGGCCGCTGAACAGGTCCCTGTCCCCCACGCAGGCGCAGAGGTCTTTGTCAAAGGTGACGCGGACGTTACCTGCTTCACAGACGAATGCCTCCCGCCGGTATTCCACAATCACCGACGGCGCCAGCAGCCGCGTCCGCGCCGCCGTCCGCAGCGCACCCCGCAGGCCCGGCGCATCCGGCTCGGGAAGCACGCCGGACAGAAGCGCGTCATACTCCCGCCGGGTCAGGCGCTCGCTCTCCTTACGGCAGAGCGCGCCGAATTTGGCCTTGCGCTCGAGCTTGATACATCCGTCATTTCCGTCATAGATGCGCAGACGGAATTTTTCACGCCGAAGCAGGCCGGAAGTCTTATCCGTATAAGCGGACGCATATATGTCGTCAAAATACAGACTGCGCACTTCGTAGCCGCCGCCGGAAGCGTGCGCGTCGGGCCGCAGCAGTGCGGAAAGCCGCTCGCGCAGCTCCAGACAGGCGCCGCGATCGATAAGATATTTCAGCTCGTGCCGCAGCCGAACGCCGGAAGAGTCCATACAAATTTAACCTGCCCTTTACATGAAAATGGGTGTAAAAGAACGGCGCAGCAACGCCGGTCCTTTTTTACAGCTCGGAATACCCCCGTCCGCCATCGAGAAACGACACGCGGCCGCACAGCATATCGCGCAGCGCCGTCTGCACGGCGGGAAGCGCCTCCTCCGATGCGGACGCATAGACCGTCACCCCGTTTCCGAATTCGGTCCGCTCGACCCGCAGCGCCGGAGAGCGGTCGGCCAGCGCCTGCACGCGCGGGTAATCGGCATAGCTGACGGTAAAGGAAAAAAACGCACACGCGGCCATCTCGCAGACGCCCGCGCGCTCCACGGCCATCGAAGCTGCGAGCGAATACGCACGCACCAGTCCGCCCGTGCCCAATAAAATGCCGCCGAAATAACGCGTCGTCACCGCGACGGCGTCGACGATGCCGCCCTTGCGCAGCACGTCCAATGTCGGCAATCCGGCGGTGCCGTGCGGCTCGCCGTCATCGGAGAAGCGTGAAATGCCGTTTCCGCGCAGCGCGTAAGCGTAGACATTGTGCCGCGCGTCGGAGAACCGCCTGCGGATGTCATTGAGAAATGCGAGCGCTTCTTCCTCCGTGCTTACCGGCTTCACACGGCAGATAAACACCGAGCGCTTCTCGGTCAGTTCGGCCTCCGCCGGGCCGCGGAGGGTTTTATACCCGCTCATGCATGGATGAATTCCCGATAGATCGTATCGATGGCGCGCTCGAAATCCTTTTCTTCCACGGCGAGGATGATGTTCAGCTCGCTCGACCCCTGATCGATCATGCGGACATTGATCCCGGCGCGGGCGACCGCCGCAAATACGCGCGAAGCGGTGCCGGGCGTTTTGATCATCCCGCGGCCGACGACCGCAATCAGCGAAAGCCCCTTCTCAATTTCGATATGGTCCGGCTCGGTCGCACGGGCAATGGCGGCAAGAATCTCCCGTTCCTTGCCGGCAATGACCTTTTCGTCCAGCACAACGCCCATCGTATCGATGCCGGAGGGCAGATGCTCGAAGCACATACCCATATCATTGAGCACCTGCAGCACACGCATGCCGAAGCCCAGCTCCTGGTTCATCATATCCTTCTCGATATGGACGACCGCAAACCCTTTTTTCCCCGCGATGCCGGTAATGACGCTTTCGCCGTAGCTGTCGGCCGCGGGAACAATCATCGTACCGGGGTCGGAAGGCCGGTTGGTATTGCGGATATTGATGGGAATACCCGCTAACTTAACGGGGAAAATCGAATCTTCGTGCAGAACCGTCGCGCCCATATACGACAGCTCGCGCAGCTCGCGGTAGGTGATGAGCTTGATCGGCTGCGGATTGCGGACGATGCGCGGGTCGGCCATCAGGAAGCCCGATACGTCTGTCCAGTTCTCGTACAGATCGGCCATTACGGCGCGTGCGACGATGGCGCCGGTGACGTCCGACCCGCCGCGCGAAAAGGTTTTGACCGAACCGTCCGGCAGCGACCCGTAAAAGCCGGGAATGACCGCCGACTCAAGCTGCGAAAGCCGTTCAGCCATAATCCGATTGGTTTTTTCGCCGTCGAATATGCCGTCTTCATCGAAGAACACAACCTCGGCCGCATCGACGAACGCATAGCCGAGATAAAACGCCAGCAGGATGCCGTTGAGGTATTCGCCGCGGCTTGCCGCATAATCGCGTGAGCAGCCCTTATGCAGATTTTCCTCAATGACGGCGAATGCCTCGTCCAGCGAAACAGCCAGCCCCAGTCCGGTGCGGATGAGCTCGTAGCGCTCGCGGACAGCGGCCAGCCGCGCGGAAAAGTCCCGTCCCTCACTGGCAAGCCTGTGGCAGTCCAACAGCATATCGGTCACCTTTTCGTCCTCCGGAAAACGCTTGCCCGGAGCGCTCGGCACGACGAAGCGCCGGCTCTCCTCCGCGAGGACGATGGCCGCGCTCTTCCGGAACTGCTCCGCCGAAGCAAGCGAGCTGCCGCCGAACTTGACCACTTTTTTTATCGATTCGTTCATAACAACAATCAATCCCTATGATAACGTTATATGAAATATTTTAACACAATCCCGTTGTTTTGGCAAGAGCTTTTTCGCCAAAAAGCTCTTCAGTAAGCACCCTTGATTCGTGCATAAGGGCGTGAGCAGCGCCCTCTCCGGCCGGATTTCTTCCCAAAGCGGCGTAAGCCTTTCATCTTCAGACCATGGATCGATCCACCTGGATAACCGGGAAGAGCGTGCTGTTAAGCGCCTTTATGCGCGTCTGAACCTCCTGCACGAGCTGCTCATCGCTTTCCCGGACCTCAAAGGGAACGACAAGGTCGAAAATCACGTTGGTGTGCGTCGGACCTGTCACCAGCCGAAAATCATGCAGGCTCAGGCGGGGATCCAGCGCGGCGATGATGTCCGTCACCTGCGCTTTCAACTCGCGGGTACGCGCGTCATCGGCGTCGACGGGGTCCATATGAATCACGGCGGTACAGCCCAGTTCACCGGCCAGCCGCCGCTCGATGTTATCGACGGCGTCGTGTGTTTCGCAGATATCCGCCTTGGCCGACACCTCGGCGTGCAGCGAAATCATCAGCCGGCCCGGTCCGTAATCATGCACGACGAGATCGTGCAGACCGGTCACCTGCGGATAGGAAAGGACAATGGACTCAATACGCGAAACCAGCGCGGGGTCGGGCTTCTGACCGAGCAGCGGACTGATCGTTTCCTTTGCACTGCGCACGCCGGCGACGAGAATGAACAGCGCTACCGCAAGCCCGCAGTACGCATCCGCGTCGAAGCCGGTGAAGCGGTAGATCAGCAGCGAAACGAGCACCACGCTCGTGGCCACGCAGTCGCTGAGGCTGTCGGCCGCCGTCGCTTTCATCGCCGCCGAGGAGATACGCGCGCCGATGCGGCGGTTATAAAAGCACATATACAGCTTGACCGCCACCGAAACGGCGAGGATGCACACACTCAGCACGGAGAATTCCATCGGCTCGGGTGAGAAAATCTTACGGACCGAGCTTTGCAGCAGCTCCAGTCCCATGATGACGATCAGGCCCGAAACAAGCAGTCCGGAAAGGTATTCGATCCGCCCGTGGCCAAAAGGGTGGGCAGGATCGGGCTTTTGCCCGGCGAGCTTGAAGCCGAGCAGCGTGATGATCGACGAGCCGGCGTCGGACAGATTGTTAAATGCATCGGCAGTGACGGCGATCGACCCGCTGACCGTGCCCGCAAACAGCTTGAACGCAAACAGCAGAAGATTGAGCGCGATGCCCAGAAAACCGCAGAGATAGCCGTAAGCGCGCCGGACGGCGGGTGAAGAAACGTCGTCGCGTTTTTTTATAAAAAGTCTGGCAAGCAGTGCAGTAATAACGCATGCCCCCTTTCGAGCCGGATAGAAAGCATATACTTTTTGAAATACTGTTTTCTGAAAAGTATAGCACATCTTCTGAAAAAATGCAACGCATATGATGCGAATTCACGGCATCCCGCTTGATTTCGTCCCCTCCCTGTGCTATAATGACATAAAATCAACAAGCTGCAATGCGGTTTGTTTGCGCGGCGGTTGCCGAGCTGTTTTTTCCAAACGGTTCGGAAGAGCTGCTTGAATGAATTGCGCAGGCGCAAGGTTTTTGAGCAGAATCGCTCATAAGCCATATTGGGTGCGTATGTAATCTCATCCTTCGGCACAGCCGTCAAAAAGCTGCGGAACGGCAAATCGGCGCCCGTTCTTCAACCGCCTTCCCTATTTGCGTACAGACGCCATATGCGGCTTCCCACAGTTCCGGCAATTTTACACGCACTCTGTTATACATCCGGCCTGCTTTCTCCACGGAACACGGAGCGGCGGGCAATTCTGCCCGCCGGAGCCATATATGCCGAAGGGAAACACCGCCATACATCCGCAAAGGAAAGGAAAACGAATGCATATGAAAAAAATAACATATATCCTTACGGCACTGCTGATTGCGGCAATCGTCGGACTGCTGATTTGGGCCACGGCGTCCGAAGCGCCGGGCGAAGTCTCATCCCCGCCGGAATCCGGCGGCACATCCGGCGGCGAAGCGTCCGGCGAGAGCGGCGCGGCTTCCGAAAGCCTGCCGCCTGCCCCCGATGTCAGCGAATCCCCTTCGGAGACGCCGCCGGAAACGTCGGAGGACGCAGAAGAAGCCTACGCACAGCGCGTAGGTAAGGAGTACCGCATCGATATGACGCCTTATCTGTCCTACGTTACGGCGAGCGACGAGGAGTACCTGCGGCTGGTCAACCAGACGCATCTGCTGTCCAGCGACTATGTACCCGAAGATCTGACTGACTGCATCCATACCCGCAAGGACGGACGCGATATGCAGCAGCTCCGGCTGTACGCGGCAAAGGCGCTCGAAGCATTCCTTGCCGAGGCGGCCGAATACGGATATACCGACGTGACGGTCACGAGCGCCTACCGAAGCTACGCGTATCAGAATTATCTCTTTAATTTTTACTGTGAGCAGGAGCGCGCTTCCCGTCCGAACGCCAGCACGGAGGAAATCGAGTCCATCGTGCTGACCTATTCGCTTAAGGCCGGCATGAGCGAGCATCAGAGCGGCCTGTGCGTAGACATGCACAACCTGTCGCAGGCCGACGTTTCATTCGGCGATACGGCAGAAGCAAAATGGCTGGCAGAGAACGCACACCGCTTCGGATTCATCCTCCGTTTTCCGGCAGACAAGACGGCCGTCACCGGCGTGCAGTACGAGCCTTGGCATTTCCGCTTCGTCGGACGGGAAGCGGCGACGGAAATTTATGAGCAGGGACTCTGTCTGGAGGAATACCTCGGGCAGACCGGTTGAACCGCCCGCCGGAACGGTGTGCGGACAGGAACATGCACCGCATCCGGCGCGCGGCGCAATACGGCCGCACAGGACAAGCTTTGTCCTGCGGTCGGAAATCTCTTCTTTCTGCTTACGGCCGTTTGGGACCGTCCCGGGCTTCCGGCATGCACCGCATCCGGCGCATTCCTGATTTTACGGACATATACCTTCCATGCGTCAGCCGATGCATACTCTTGTCATACGGAAAGCAGGCGCTTTGATTTGTCGTCCGCTGTCTGCTTGTTCCGAAGGCAAATCCTGCGCCGAGCTGTTCCTTTTGTTTTGGCCTGCCCGGATGCCGTTGTGTCGGGCAGGCTTGTCGTTTTTGCTATTCTGTTGTTATGTACTGCCCCGGGCAGCCCCTCCCTTTTTGTCTTACTCTGTTGTGATATACTGCCCCGGGCAGCCTCTCCCTTTTTGTTTTACTCTATTGTAATATACTGCCCGTACACATAGCCGTTGAGTCCGTTATGCGAGACGGTGTACCAATCCCCCTCCTTGCCTGTGATGGTAACGCGCGTACCGTTGGGGATCTGTCCGATGACGGTCGAATCCAGAGACGGGCCGGTGCGTATGTTCAGACGCCCGCCGCCGGTGGTAACGACGCCCTCGCGGAAACCGGACGGCTCAATAAACGGAACGCCGAGGAATTCCGCCACCGAAAGCGCAAGCGTGCGGGCGATAAGGTCGATGTTGTTTTTAATCCATTCCGCGTCGCTTTGGTTATCATGATACGCAATCTCGACAAGCACGGAGGGTGCGCTGACACGCCGCAGCTCGGCGAAGGTGGAATTGGGCACCGTGCGAACCTTTTCGGGATTGGGATAAATGTCGCGGAAATTGGAGGCGATGATCTCTGCCGCTTCGCGGCCGCGCGCGCTGGTGGTGTAGTAATACACATCGGTGCCCGTCTGACCGCCCACGTTGCCCACGCCCGAGGCGTTGGAATGCAGCGCAAGATGCAGACGGTAGTCGCCGCTGTTGGAATCGGCGATGACCTGATTGAGCGTCATATCATCGCCGCTGCGCGCAAAGCTGATGCCGCTGGCGACAAGATATGGCTCCATTGCGTCGGCGATGAGATCCATATATTATTTCTCGCTGCCGCTGCCGTCGTAGTAGATGTTGAAATCCTGCCTCGAGGGGCTTAAGTACAAATCTGCCATAAATGCTTCAGCTCCTTTTTTACCCATGGTATGCAAAGCAAGCGGTTCATGTGTGCTTTGGAGCGCTTTTTTCAAAAAATTTCGGATTTCAAAGGAGGGACAACGGATGACCGAGCTGCTTGCGCCTGCGGGCGGTCCCGAGGCGCTGCGCAGCGCCGTCTACGCCGGCGCGGACGCGGTTTATTTCGGCGCGCAGGGCTTCAACGCACGTGCCGAGGCCGGAAATTTCGGACCGGACGAGCTGGCGGAGGCGTTTTCGTTCTGCCGCATATACGGTGTCAAAGCCTATGTCACGCTCAATACGCTCGTGTCCGACCGCGAATTGCCCGAAGCGCTCTCCCTCGTCGACAGCCTGTGCGCGCTCGGCGGGCCGGACGCGCTCATCGTACAGGACCTCGGACTGGCGGACGCGCTGCACGAGCGCTATCCGTCGCTGCCGCTGCACGCCTCGACGCAGATGTCCTTCCACAGCACGCTTGCCGTTCCCTTCCTGCGCAGGCGCGGCTTTACGCGGGTGGTGCTGGCACGCGAAATGCGCCTGCAGGATATAGAAGCCGTCGCCGCAGCGGGGTTGGAAACCGAGCTGTTCGTCCACGGCGCGCTTTGTGTCTGTCAGAGCGGCGGCTGCCTGATGTCCGCGCTCATCGGCGGGCGAAGCGGCAACCGAGGTGCCTGCGCGCAGCCCTGCCGTCTGCCCTGCCGCGCGGCAAACGCATACCCGCTGTCACTCAAGGACCTTTGTCTGGCTTCCCACATTCCGGCGCTGCTGCAAAGCGGCGTCACTTCCCTGAAAATCGAGGGCCGGATGAAAAGTCCGGAATATGTCTACGCCGTAACGAAGATCTACCGCCGCCTGCTGGACGAACGCCGCGCCGCATTGCCCGACGAGCTGAACGAGCTGTCCGCCGTATTCTCACGCAGCGGCTTTACTGACGGGTATTTCACCGGCCGGGTCGGCAAATCGATGTTCGGCGTGCGGACCGAGGCCGACAAGGCGCGCACACGCGCACTTTCCGTCCGCATCGAGAAACGCCGTATACCGGTGTCCCTTGCGTTGACGGTAACAGACGGTGCACCCGCCGCGCTGACCGCAACATCAGGCGGCATATCGGCGACGGCGACCGGTGACGTCCCGTCGCCCGCCGTTGCCCGCCCGCTGGAGGCGTCCGCCCTGCGCGCGCGGATGGAGAAAAGCGGCAGCACGCCGTTTCGCATCGAATCCTGCTCCGTGACGCTCGGCGAAGGGCTGTTCCTGCCCATCGACCGGCAGAACGCGTTGCGCAACGACGCGCTCGGCGCGCTCGCACACAGGTTGGACGAACAGCGCAAAGCGGACTACGGCCCGCCGTGCATAGAGAACATCCCGCATCCGGAATCCGTACCCAAGTCCACCGGCGACGAACGTACGCGGGGATTGGTGCTGCGCTTTGACAACCATGTCCCCGACGAATCGCTGCTGCGTATGCTCCGGTCGTCCGTGCGCGGGGAGTCGTCCGTGCGCGGAGAGTCGTCCGTGCGCGGAGAGTCGTCCGTTGTACGCATCGACCTGCCTCTCCACGCGCTGCCCGACCGGCTTCCCGGCGATCCCGCATGCTACTGCGCCGTGCTTCCGCGGGTGGTATTCGACTCGGACATCCCTGACATCCGCCGCCTGCTGCAGGCGGCAAAAGCACGCGGCATCACACATGTCATGCTGCCGTCGGCTGCGCTGCTGCCGCTCTGCGAGGGCTTTACCCTCCACGGCGACTACACACTCAACGTATACAACTCCCGCACATTTGCCGCGTTCGCGGCGCTGGGGCTTTCCTCGCTCTTCCTCTCACCCGAGGCGAAGGCCGCCGCATTTCGATCCGTGCAGGGTGCCGCGCGGGAGGTGCTGTTCTACGGCCGTGCACCGGTGATGCACACCGAGGTCTGCATCCTGCAAAACTTACAGCCCTGCAACGCATCGGCAGGCTGCCGCGGCGTGCTGACTGACCGGACGGGCGCGCGTTTCCCGATCCTGCGTGAGTTCCGGCACCGCAACACGATCTACAATGCGGTGCCGACCTGTCTGTTCGATAAGCAAAGCAGACTGAAGGATGACGCCGACCTGTTCTGCCTGCTGTTTACCGACGAGCGCGCGGACGAGGTGCACCGGCTGATCGACTGCGCAAAACGGGGCGAAAACCCGCTGACTGCGTTCACCCGGATGTACATTTGATTGAACCAAACGCAGCATTGCAAAAACCCACGGAAAAACAACGGAATGGTTAAAGGAAAACATAATGGAAAGAATCAGAGACGCAAAATTTCAGGATGCGGAACGCATTTTGGAAATTTATGAATACTACGTTGAGAATACGGCGATTACATTTGAATATGAGACACCGGCACTCTCTGAATTCCAAAGCCGTATGCACCATATAATGAAACGCTATCCTTATCTTGTGCTTGAGAAGGACGGGAAGATCCAAGGCTATGCATATGCAAGTGCTTTTATCGGGCGGGCAGCCTATGATTGGTCATGCGAGACGTCGATATATCTTGACCATACCGTACTGAAATGCGGCTTGGGAAGAAAGCTTTATGAAGCATTGGAAGGGAAATTGCGGGAAATGGGAATCCTGAACCTGTATGCCTGCATCGGATATCCGGAAGTCGAAGATGCTTATCTGACAAAGAACAGCGCGGAATTTCATTCCCATCTGGGTTTTTCATCGGTCGGCAATTTTCACAAATGCGGTTACAAATTCGGCCGCTGGTACAATATGATCTGGATGGAAAAAAGGATCGGAACACATCGGGCAAAACAGCCGCCTGTAAAGTTTATGGACTTGAACGCGCAATAACCGCTGCATATTCCGAATATGCACAAACGACGCCGGCAAGCCTGACGGACGGAATTCCAAGACGCAGATCATCGGAGAAAGGCTTTCCGCTCCCCCTATTCTCACAGCTTCAAAGCCGCGGTTATGCGGCCGACGGAAATTTGACAATGGAGATTGTCCGTGCCGAAGCCGTCCGGTTCCATAAGCGCCATAATGGAAATCCCGTCTTTTGGGAATCGCATAGGGACATCCCCTCTTGGGGGCTGCGTAATATCTTGATATGCAATGCGGGGCAGTACCGATAAAGGCACTGCCCCGCAGCAGTTTGCCGAAAAAGGAATTTGCGGCTTCCCCCACTTGCCGCGCAGGGGCAACCCAAAGATCCCTTTTCAAAACGTTTTTCAGGCTTGCTGTACGGACCGTTATATCTCGTCGCAAACCAACACGACAGGCGGACAGCAGTAATCCACATCCGCAAGGTGAAGCCTTTTTTCGTATGCTTCACGGAGGACGGCCATCACAAGGTACTCCGTTGCGGGCAGGAACCGGCAGTAGGGCGGCACGCTTCGCAGATGTCCGGGGAGCCCGATCTGCTGTCCCTTCAGGAACGCCCGATATTCCGTCCCCAGCCCGGCCTTCAGCCGGTCGCGGCCGCGGACAATGATGCGCTCCAACGCCGTGTAATCCGCCCGGGACAGGACCGGGATGTCCACGCGGAGCACGCCGTCCTCCCGCGCGAGCAGGCCGGTGCGGTCGATGAGCCGGTCGATGCTTTCCAGCATCGTGCTGCTGATACGCGCTTTCTCGACGGGGACGCCACGATAAACACACCACAAAAACGCCGGCATTTCCCGGAAATACACGTCGAACCCGCAGCTTCCAGCCCATCTCGCCGGATTGTCCCACAGCGTCGTGTCGAACTCGCAGAGCTGCAAACGCACTTCACCGACGCATCCGCCGCTGGTCCTGTGGCCCCCCTGCACGGCATATTCGTTCGCGCTGCAGTAGGCACTGTCGTCATAGCCGCCGGGGAACGCTCGGCCCATCGCGATCCAGCTTCCGCCGTCCCGGCGGGCGGGCGCAGAAGGCAGTTCGAAAAAGCCGAGCTGAAAGCCCTGCAAGGCGCGCAGAAGCGCATACCGCTCCAGCTTGCGCTTCGGACGGACGGACAGCGTCCCGCCGAAGTCCGACGCGCCGATTTCCGCCAAAACGTCCGCAAGGACGGACCAGAAGCGGTTGAACCGTTCGTGCACAAACGCAAGCTGCGCGTCGAAGCGGCTGAGGAAGTCCTCCGGTTTGTAGATAACAAAGTCGGTATAGACCTTTCCCCCGCCGGTCGCGGCCATCAGCTCGCCGTCGACCAGCCTGCGGACGATCGGCTCGACATAAACGGTGGGGATCGAAACGGCCGCAGCCAGTTCGGCGACAGAAAGCGGACGGTCATAAGCGGTGATCAGAAGATTCTGCGCAATCCGGTCACCTTCCACAAGACTGGTCGGCTCATGGTTCGCTCCGTCAGAGCCGCTGTAGGATACGTTCAGAAAACCGGGGATACAGGTTTTCTTTTCAGGCATCGGTTTCATCCATCCTTCCTTGATCTTTTCCCGCCCCGCCGAAAGGCGGCTTTTGACGGTACCCGCAGGGATACCGATCTGTTTGGCGATGTCCGCAATCGAATACCCGTTGAAATAATGACGGATAAGAACTTCTCTGGTCGTCTCGGACAAATAAAGAATCCTTCTGCGCAGCTCCGCCGCATCTTCGTCAGAGCTTTCGTCGACAATATCCTCCGGTACAGCCTCCAGCGTATCCAGCGACACGACCGGCGGACGGCGGTACGCTTTCCGCAGGAGACTGTTCCGCTTATGCATCAGCGTATTGGCAAGATAGGTTTTCGGGTACTCGATGACGCCGCCGCGGCGTATATAGGCATAGGCGGCAAGAAAAGTCTCGGACACCAGATCTTCGGCCTCCTCGCGCGAGGCGCACTTGGATTCGGCCAGCCTTCGGAGGTCATCGTAATAGACCAGCAGCCTGTCCGTCATTGCTTTCATCGCCTCCATCGGTTTTTCTGCACGATATAGTCGCCCGAACCTGTCCTTGGTTCAATTCCCGATCCCCTTTTTTGAAAAAGAATCGCTTGAAAATAAAAAAGCAGAGCGCTCCCCCCCTCTGCTGTGCTTCCGCATTTTTTATTCATCTTTTGTCCCGTCCCACAGGAAGCGTGCGAGATCGACGCAGCCATTGGGTTTGAAGCAAACCCCTTCCGCTTCCAGCAACGCCCGCTGCTCAGGCCACCCGGGTGCGGGACGGCCGAAACGGTTGACCACACGGTGGCAGGGGTAGCTGCCGTACTGCTCGGAACGACCGAGCGTGTAACCGACAAAGCGCGCGCCGCCGCCAAGCCCCGCCAGCGCCGCGACCTGTCCGTAGGTAGCGACCCGACCAAAGGGAATGGACGCAACGACCGCGAGCACGGCCACTGCCGGACCTCCGTGATCAGGACAAGCCCTGCGCTTCATAGACGGCAAGCAGCTCGTCGAGCACGGCGGCGAGCTTGCGGAGCTGCACGGCGACCGGCCGCATCCGCTCCGGGTCTTTGAGCAAAGCAGGCTTGACCGCAAAGCCGGACGCTTTGGAAACAAGGCCCGCGAAGCCCTCCACGCTCAGTTTGTACACAAGCGGCTTCAGCCGCTCAAGCCACTGCATATCGGGGTTGTATTTTTCTGCCCGCGCAAAAAAGCCCTCCGCCATCCCGTTGCAGCCGAGCATCTGCATTGCGCTGCCGTGCATCCGCCAGCCGCACAGCCGGCCGCCGTGGGTATACCAGACGGGGTCGTCGTCGGGAATGGCCGAAAGTCTGCCGGATTCCAACGCGTCCGCCCAATCCTCGAACGCCTGTCGGCCAAATGAAAAATCAGACGTAGATGCTCTCCGGCAAAACGCCGGAACGGACAGCACAGCCCGGCGATACACCTCTGCCGGCGCGGGACGCGCCTTGCGTTCGCCGACGAAAATCAGCTCGGAAACCGGCGTCTCAAGCGCCCTCGGCGTCTCGTCCTCACCGAGAAGAGCATATAATGTATCCTTCTCAATGCCGCAGACAGCACCGTAAACGTCATATCCGTCGGGGCCGGACGCTTTGCAGAGGACGGGCAGACCACGTCCGAGCAGCTCGCGGATGCGGGCGGTAAACGCACCGGCGTCCGCCGCACCGAGGCCGGAAAAACGTTCATAAGCATAGCCGCACGCATCAAATGCACGTTCGATTGCGTCGCCGGGACAGGCATCGGACAGACATTCGGCAAAGCGGTGCGGATCCTTGCTGTAAAGCTGGGTAAAAATGTCGCCGGTCACCCCTGCAAAAAACAGGTAATCGTACGCTTCAGGTTCGCCCAAGCATTCCATCAGGTACGCCATGCAGCCGTCAAACGAATACTTTTCTCCGCACAGCGCGTCACAGAGCCGGCGGTGGTTTTTCAACAGGGTTTTCACGGTGTCTCTCCTTTACCGCGGCAAATACCGCCGAAGATGGAAACCTCACGGCGGTATTTGCTGCGCGCGAGTTATTTTCTGAACTGTGCGATAACTTCCTCTATCTTCTGGTTCACCTGACTGCGGATCGACTCAAGGTGCGAGGAAATATCGGTGGAGTCATTGGCCATCAGCGTCGTATGCATCGTGCTCAGGCCCGAGAAGCCGTAGATATACCCGACGTCATACACGACATTCTCGAAAATCAGGTCAAGAATGTCGACCTCCCTGCTCGTGTCGGAAAGCGCATCCTTGTTTTTAAGAATCTGGTCATAATACGCCGTGGCTATGTATTCCTTGCCGCCGGCGGAAAGCACATCCATCATGTAAGCAGCGAAGCGTGCGTCTTCTTCGGAGAGCGAGCTCGGGATGCCGATGCCATACGCATAGACTGCGCTGCAGGGCGTATAATACTCGGTCTGTGTACTGTCGGCCAGCGGCATCGGTACGACGGCGTACTCAACGTCATAGGCACGCAGCTTCTTAATGGCCGAAAAGGCGGAGATGCGGAACAGCGCCCGTCCGTCGCCAAAGATGCGCAGCGCGGTGTTCGAGCCCTCCGAGGCGGGGACGCCCTGCGCGAGGATATCCTGATACAGGATTACCCAATCCTTCTGCTGAAGCGTTTCCAGAATCTTCTGCGACACGCTCAGCGAACGGGCGCCGCCGATACTGATGATGGGGTCATCGTTCTCATCCTTGGCGCAGAGCGTTTCGCCCGACGCGAGATAAAACTGGATGGCGTCGCCCTGTGAGGAAACCAGCCCCCACTCGTCGGTATAATCCATCGTGCCGTTTCCGTCTGCGTCGCCCGCAAACGAACGGCCCAGCTCGAGCATCCTGTCCAGCGTCCATTCTCCGTCGACAACGGTTTGGAACAAATCGAGGTCCGGAAATTTCGTCGCCAGCAGCTCGGGATTATACGTGACCGAGAAGGACACGATTTTCTGCATGATCGACATGTCGCTGACCGTGAAATAAGAACGGTTCTCAATCGAAATCGAAGCGTTGGCGTTCTGGTCGTACCACGGAGCACTCAAATCAAGGATCCCCTCCTGCTCGAATTCGCGCAGGTCGTAGAACGCGTTTTCCTGCGCCAATACGGCACATGCATTGAGGAAGGGCATCGCGATGTCAAACGTATCCGACGGCACAAGCATCTCCTGCCGCATTGTGGCCAGTACGTCGTCCACCGGCACTGCCTTGACCTCCACGCCAAGCTGCTGTGCAACATAGTTGTTGCGCTCGGTCACGGCTTCATTGAGCTTGGCGTCGGTATTGGGATAGAGTTCCGGCTCGATCTCCTCGGAATAATACGTAGACTGCTTGACGTTATTGTACACCAGCACACGCACCTCGGTGCGGCCGCCGATGATTTCGTCCCGCTGCTCGTCGGAATAGGACGGCCAATATTTTCCGGCCGCGTCGTGGTATTCGTCCAAGCCTTCGCCGCTTACCGCCGGGCCGGCACTCACGGCAGAAGAACCGCTGTCCTCTTCCTCCGCCTTACAGGCGGCAAGCAGTACCGTCAGCAACAGCGCAGCGCAGAGGAGCAGCGCCGTAAAGGTTCTCTTACACATTTGACAGCCTCCCATTATAATTCGGGCACGGATATCTCCGCCATACAAGCTTGAATCCGCCTTCCCTTCATTTCCCCCTCGAGCATTTTTCAGCGTCGATGGCAAGCACGAGCATCAAAGCGTAAAGCGCGTCCTGCGGATTATATACATAGATCGAATAGGTGTCCGTCCAATGGAAAACCTCCTTCGCCACCACGGCGACCTCCTGTCCCGCAGCATCTCGGATATTGTAATCCCACTCGAGGAAGTTTCCCTCTACGTACCATCCGTTGCAGTCGACATCATATCTGGGCCTGAAAAAAGTCAACGCCTTGCGGATACAGCCGATATATTGCTCCCCCATGTACATTTCGAATTTGGGAAGGAAGGTCAGCACACGCTCCCTGACCGAGCCGACCTCGTTTCCGAAAGCGTCAAATATTTTCAGGCAATGTCCCCATGAAAGCTGACCCTTGACAACATATACCGTATCCCCGGCCTCGTTAAAAATGTCGTAGCTGTCAAACCACGAAAAAAATCTTTGCTTGAACAACAGCTTCATAGGCAACCTCTTTTCAGTCAGGCGTAACACGCGCCGTATGCATCGGACATAACCGCTTTTCCAAAAGCGCTCCGAAGGTATCCGCAGTGTTCGGAGGATCCTGCATTTCGATGCGTATAAGGCTGATTTTCGAGCACATTGTCTTTACAATATGAACTGTATTATTGATTTTATCACATTTTTCCGTATTTGTCCATAGCTTCACAAAAAAAGAAGCGCCGAACCTGAAAAAAACCGCCCGGCGGGCAGCTCTGCCCGCCGAACGGTTTGCCGTTTCAGATCATCTTGCGAAGCGCTTCGGCGCACTTGGCAACGTCAGAAAGAACGCCCTTTTCATGCTCGACGATGGCCCACTCACAGGCAGGCACGGATTTGGTAACGGCGATAATCCCGTTCCAATCGATGTCATCGGTGCCGATGACGGCGTCGAAGCCGGTCTCGAGGGAATAGGGCTTATAGTGTACGGTGATGCCGCGCGAGGCGTATTTCTTGTACAGTTCCTCCGGCCGCACGCCGCCGCTGAGGGTATTGCCCATATCGATTTGAAGGATGAAGTCGTCGTCCGTATCGGCGGCGACGATATCCCAAGGCAGGCTGCCGTCGTCTACGGGAAGGACCTCGTTGCGGTGCGAATGGAATCCAAATCGGAAGCCCGCGGCAGCGAACGTGTTTTTGTACCCGTTCAGCTCGCGGGAGAAAGCATGCCACTCCGCTGCCGTCGACATCGGGCCGGCAGGCGCGGGCACAATCACGAAGCGGTTGCCGAGCGTACGATTGTAAGCGATTACAGCGTCGATATCCTCGCGGATCTCCGCGACCTGCGTGTGATAGCCGCAGATCTCGAGCCCGGCCTCGGCCAACCACGCCTTGAGCTGCTCGGCGGGATGCGTTTTAATCGAGCCGAACAGCTCCGCGCCGTCGTACCCGAACGCCTTCATCTGTTTGAAGCAGGACAGCGGGTCGGCAGCATATTCGTTTCTGACCGAATAAATCTGAACACCGAGTTTGAACATAACAAATTCTCCTTTTTATTAATATGTAAAGACCTCCGTAAAGCTATGGGGACTGAGCCGGCGATAACGGTCGAACACAAAGCCGCTGCCGTTATAATTTTTCTGATACAGACGGAATACGACGTCGACATCCTTCGGCATCCAGCGCTCGGTATAGGAATACTGATATACCATTCCCAGCTTTTGCATCACACGGCCGCTGCGCGGGTTTTCAACATCGTGCGTAGCGGTGACAAAAGGGACTCCTGCCGCCTCCGCTTCACGCAGAACCGCCGCGGCGGCCTCCGCCGCAATGCCCCTGCCCCAGTAATCGCTGCGCAGTGCATAACCGAGGTCATGCGCGTCGCCCATAAGCGTTACGTACCCGATCGGACGTTCATCCGCCCGCAGGCAAACGGCATAGCAGCAATCTGCCGGCGCACCCGTTTCCGTCAAAAAGCGCTCATGCAGCAGCACGGCCGCGACAGCTTCGGTTTCCGGCGGAAAAAAGGGTAAAAAGCGGTTCGTCTCCCGATCACGCGCCAACTCAAAAAAAGCAGCCAGATCATATTCCTCGAAACGGCGCAGGACAAGCCGGTCCGTATACAGCTTCATAAGAATCACCATGCCGGTGCGGCACCGGCACAAATAGGGATGAAAACAGGAGCCGCAA
>ERZ857984.380-NODE-380-length-56575-cov-4.621992_pt1 | contig 56575 bp, 67 predicted proteins | sample MGYA00519914_ERZ857984 | MGnify/ENA primary metagenome ERZ857984 (study PRJEB31778, sample SAMEA3449417) | human gut metagenome | biome: human gut; feature: human-associated habitat; material: faeces | place: United Kingdom | collected 2010/2012 ...
AGCATCGATACCTGCGATATCCTGAGCCTTATGAGCTTCTTTCAATTTGTTCAAGGCACCTTCGATCGGAGCTTTCTTGTCTGCCGGAAGCTTGTCGCCAAGATCTTTCAATTGTTTCTCGGTCTGGAAGATCATGCTATCCGCTTGATTCAATTTATCGATACGCTCTTTCTCTTTCTTATCGGCCTCTGCGTTTGCGGCAGCCTCTTCTTTCATACGCTTAACCTCATCATCGCTCAAACCGCTGGAAGCCTCGATACGGATACTTTGTACTTTACCGGTTCCTTTATCCTTGGCGGATACGTTCAAGATACCGTTGGCGTCGATATCGAATGTAACCTCGATCTGAGGGACACCACGTTGTGCGGCAGGTATTCCATCTAGGTGGAAACGACCGATAGACTTGTTATCTTTAGCCAAAGAACGCTCACCTTGCAAGATGTGGATCTCAACAGAAGGCTGATTGTCTACGGCAGTCGTAAATGTCTCGGACTTCTTGGTCGGGATGGTCGTGTTAGACTCGATCAATTTAGTCATTACACCACCCATTGTCTCAATACCTAAAGACAGCGGAGTAACATCCAACAGCAATACGTCTTTAACCTCACCTGTCAATACACCACCTTGGATCGCTGCGCCTACGGCTACTACTTCATCCGGGTTAACGCCCTTAGACGGAGCTTTACCGAAGAATTTCTCAACGATAGCCTGTACGGCCGGGATACGAGTAGAACCACCTACCAAGATCACTTCGTCGATATCAGAAGTTGATAAACCTGCGTCTTTCAAGGATTGACGGCACGGTTCGATACATGCTTGGATCAGACCGTCAGCCAATTGTTCGAATTTAGCACGAGTCAAAGTCTTAACCAAGTGCTTGGGCACACCGTTTACCGGCATGATATACGGCAAGTTAATTTCTGTACTTGTAGAAGAAGACAACTCGATCTTAGCTTTTTCAGCAGCTTCTTTCAAACGTTGCAAAGCCATTGGGTCCTGAGTCAAGTCAGCGCCTTCATCGTTCTTAAATTCCTCTACCAGCCAGTTGATGATTACCTGATCGAAGTCGTCACCACCAAGGTGAGTATCACCGTTTGTAGAAAGTACTTCGAATACACCACCACCAAATTCAAGGATAGATATATCGAATGTACCACCACCAAGGTCGAACACAGCAATCTTCATGTCTTTGTGAGCCTTGTCCAGACCATAAGCAAGAGCAGCGGCTGTCGGTTCGTTCACAATACGTTTTACTTCCAGACCGGCAATCTGTCCGGCTTCTTTCGTAGCCTGACGTTGAGAGTCAGAGAAATATGCAGGAACAGTGATTACTGCTTCCGTAACTTCCTGTCCAAGATAATCTTCAGCAGTTTTCTTCATTTTCTGAAGAATCATAGCAGAAATTTCCTGCGGAGTGTACAGACGTCCGTCGATGTCAACACGCGGAGTGTTGTTATCGCCTTTCACTACTTTATAAGGAACACGAGTAACTTCTTTCTGAACCTGGTCCCAATTTTCACCCATGAAACGTTTGATAGAGAAAATGGTACGTGTCGGGTTAGTAATAGCCTGACGTTTTGCAGGGTCGCCCACCTTACGTTCGCCACCATCTACGAAAGCGACAACAGAAGGAGTAGTACGTTTACCTTCACTGTTTGCAATTACTACCGGTTCGTTACCTTCAAATACAGCAACACAAGAGTTTGTAGTTCCTAAGTCAATACCAATAATTTTTCCCATGATCGTTATTTTTTTATTTATTATTATTCAATGATTTCTTTTTGTCCGGTTGTTTCTCCACTCCTGTTATGGAGCTTCGTCTCGAACGGACGCTTATTAAAAAGCAAACCGTGTGCCAAAAAGAAATTATACGAATGCATGACATAATATCTGCCAAAACGACAGTTTTTAATAAACTTCCTTGCCATGATAGCCATAAAGAAAGTTATTCAGTGACTGACACTAAAACAAATATTATCTATTCTGGTTCGATAAAGAGAATTAATTCTTAACTTTGCAATATTACACTATAAAACAACGAACTATTTATTAATATCGGAATTATACATAAAATCAATTAATGACATCTACATGAAAAATTTATTATGTTTACTTGCATTACTACTATGCACTACCGTATTTGCACAACCTCAACAAGTTGTCGTAGGAGTTTCCGGCAATGGCTATGTAACCCGGCAACAAGATGGTGCGCGAATAACACAAAGAGGAGTTACACATTGGACAAATCCTAAAAGTATCGTTAGTATTTACTTCTATTTGCATCAACCGACAACAGCCGATCTGTCACTGTATGCCAAAGGCCATTCCGAAATCAAAGTCAGTTATGGAAAGAAGGGCTTCAAAGTCAATCTACAATCGAATGATTTCACTAAAGTTCCTGTTGGAAGTATCGATATACGACAGGCAGGATATGTCCGTATCGACTTACAAGGAGTCTCTAAAAGTGGTGAGAGTTTCGGAGAAATTAAGCAGTTGATAGCAGACAATGTTACAGGTAAAAGTAATTATGTGAAAGACTTCTCTGACTATTGGGGACGCCGCGGTCCTTCCGTTCATTTGGGATATGCGCTACCTGAAGGTGATACTGAATGGTTCTACAATGAAATCACAGTGCCCAAAGAAGGCGAAACAATGCATAGCTACTACATGGCGGCCGGCTTCGGGGAAGGTTATTTCGGAATGCAATACAACTCCCCGACAGAACGCCGTATTCTTTTCTCGGTATGGAGTCCTTTTGATACACAAAACCCCAAAGAGATTCCGGATGACCAAAAAATTAAACTGTTACGCCAAGGCAAAGATGTACACATCGGAGAGTTTGGCAACGAAGGCTCAGGCGGACAAAGTTATTTGAAGTATCCCTGGAAAGCCGGTAATACATATAAATTTCTGATGCAAATCAGACCGGACGGGAATGGAAATACGACCTACACTGCCTATTTCTATGCAACAGATGAGAAAGAATGGAAATTAATAGCCAGTTTCTTACGCCCCAAAACCAACACATGGTATAAACGTCCTCACAGCTTCCTTGAGAATTTCAGTCCGGAACAAGGATATTTATCACGTGAAGTTTTCTTCGGCAACCAATGGGCACGTAGCAAAGAAGGTAAATGGTCCCGACTCACTGACGCTACCTTTACACACGATGCAACAGCGAGTGCCCAAGTCCGTCTCGACTATCAAGGTGGCAATACTAAAGACAATCGGTTTTATCTGAAAATGGGAGGCTTCTTTAACGAATCCGTTCCAATGGGAACTAAGTTTTATTGCAAGCCAACAGGCAAAGAACCGGAAATTGATTGGGAAGCATTGAAGCAATTGTAACAATCAGCTTCCACTATTAATTAGTTCATGAAACAAAAAACCGGCCTCACTGCAACAGATAGCAATGAGGCCGGTTTCATAAATATCAGGCTTTATTGATACAGCCTTTCCTATTTCTTATAATAATTACTTTTTCTCTAATACAATAACCAATGCATTATTGGCATCATACAGCCCAATGCCACCGCCTGCCAATACATCGAATGACTTTACTTCATTCAACGCTTTCAGGATCTTACCTTCTGTCTCCATATCAGGACAAGCCATCATTGTACTTGCCACTCCCGGGAAGGAAATCGATTTGGCATTGCTCGTACTAGTTTCAAAACCTCCGTTAATCAGGTTGCATCCGGCATTACCATGAATAGACTTTTTCTTCACATCAAAAGCGATAAACGGTTGTTTCTCCATTCCTGAAGGAATCGCCTCACCATTTGCTTCTTTAATTTTCCATTCTCCATTCAACACTGAAAGTTTCACATCAGCCTCCTTCTTTTCAAGAACTACAACCGGACGATTGGAAGCATTGCAAAGATACATCTTCTCCTTACCTGCTTTCTTATATCCTTTCACTTGTGCAAGAGCACTCAATACATTCTTCTCGGTAGTCATATCCGGACACATCATCCGAGTACTGGCCATAGCACCTAACTCAAGGCTTCCCGGTTTCGCATTTACATCGAATGTACCCATCATACGGTTACATCCGCTATTACCGGACACACGACCGGTAGCCGTATCAAATGCAATAAACGGAAGGGTTCTACTTTCGCCCGGAGCAACTTTCGAGCCATTGACTTCTATAATATTCCACTCACCATTGATAGATGACACAGGAACTGCCTTCTCAACCGAACGGCATGAAGACATTGCAAGTGCTGCACCTGCAACGCAAATTGAAACAAAAACTTTCTTCATATTGTTATAACGTTTAAGTTAAATCGTGGACAAAGATACCAAAAAGATTGGGAAATAACACCCAATACAATATAAAATATATACATTTGCCATTGAATATACAACAAATGAACAATTTACATAGTTCACTTAAAGAAATAAATATGAGAACAATCGTCCTATCCGTGATTTTATTCTGTTGTGGTATGTCTCATGTTACCGCCCAAAGTGATTACATTGTCACTACCCCCTCCACCCAGGAAATTCCTGCAAGTGAAGAAGAACAGTTTATCATAAAACACTTTCCTCTAAAACCTTTATGTAAATGGACTCCCGGAATGAAATTCATGTTTGCTCCTTCCGCACGGGAAATGTTTCTTCCTACCCTTTTAATATACAACACCGAAAAAGGAGTGGATAATAGCCTGATGAGACACAAAATACTCACTTTCACCGGAACCGAAGAGAAGGTTCAAAAAATAGCAGATGAAACAAACTACACCACTCGCTTCGTTTTCGAAGATGAAGGGGAAAAATATTATTATGACATAAAGAATATGCGGCTGGACGAGATATGCGAAAGAATGCCCCGTGCCTGCATCAACGGATTAGTTTACCTGCAAGATGTAGATACGGCAAAAGATCTGCTGATAGGAAAGACAATATACATACAATCCGAAACTGTCCGTGTGGATGATGCCAACAGCTATTCCGGCTATCGGGATATACCTATTTCCGTCAATACGGAAGCAACTGTCACGGCCGTCGGAGTGGGCAGCCAGGCATATCCCGTGAAAATCATATTCAAAGACACACAGGGACATTCCTATTATCTGGAAGTCGCCCTCTCACGGACAAACTCCGGTATGGACACGAGTGATTTTCAAGGTGAAAAGAGAATGAAATACTTTTCAAATTCGATCAGTTTTACGAATAAGAAGCTGGATAATATCGAAAGCCTGAAAAACAGGTACTTGGGGGCAACCGTTTATCCTAAAAAAACATTGTCTGCCAAAAGAGCTGTCTCTCTTGAAAACAAACAAATGGAGTCCCGCGTTCATCTTCCCCGGTACACTATCCTGACAATAAAAGAAGTTCGGATGCCCTCTCCCGGCAGTCTGGCTATTTTGACATTAAAAGACAAGAATGGAATTAGTTACGAAATGAAGGTTGACTTGAAGTATGACGTAATCACCAGAAACAACAATTATATTGAAGACCTTTTCGGGTTTGAAGATATACATAAAAAATATCCGGGCATTACCGAGAAACGTTGGCAAATCATTTCGCGGGGCGACCTCGAAGTAGGCATGAGTACGGATGAATGCCGGCTGTCTATCGGCGACCCGATAGAAATAGTACTGAAAAAGGATAACCGTTTTGAGAACTGGTTCTATAACGGAAAAACATTGGAATTCGAGAGCGGCATCTTGCAACGTTTCAAATAAAAAGGAGTATCGGCGAATGATTATCTGAAAATAATCACGTATATTTGCCAAGCTAACAATTCTAATATTCTTAATATTTAATTCGCAATTAACGAAATGGGTAGAGTTCTTATTATCGGTGCAGGCGGTGTTGGTACTGTCGTTGCACACAAAGTGGCACAAAATGCCGATGTATTTACAGATATCATGATTGCCAGCCGTACGAAAGAGAAATGCGACAAAATCGTCGAGGCAATAGGTAACCCTAATATAAAAACAGCAAAAGTAGACGCAGATAATGTGGACGAGTTGGTAGCCTTATTCAACAATTTCAAACCTGAAATGGTGATTAACGTTGCCCTCCCTTATCAGGACTTGACCATTATGGAAGCATGTCTGAAAGCCGGAGTTAACTATCTGGACACTGCCAACTACGAACCCAAAGATGAAGCTCATTTTGAATACAGTTGGCAATGGGCTTATCATGAACGTTTCAAAGAAGCTGGTCTGACAGCTATCCTCGGCTGTGGATTCGATCCGGGAGTGAGCGGTATCTATACCGCCTACGCCGCCAAGCATTATTTCGACGAAATCCAATATCTGGACATCGTAGACTGTAATGCCGGCAATCACCACAAAGCATTTGCAACCAACTTCAATCCGGAAATCAATATCCGCGAAATTACCCAGAACGGACGTTATTATGAAAACGGCCAATGGGTAACTACCGGTCCGCTGGAAATCCACAAAGACCTGACTTATCCGAATATCGGTCCCCGCGATTCATATCTCCTTTATCACGAAGAACTGGAATCATTGGTGAAACACTTCCCGACAATTAAACGCGCACGTTTCTGGATGACCTTCGGACAGGAATATCTGACCCACCTGCGTGTTATCCAGAACATCGGTATGGCTCGTATTGACGAAGTAGATTACAACGGAGTGAAGATCGTACCTCTGCAATTCTTGAAAGCCGTTCTGCCTAATCCACAGGATTTGGGCGAGAACTACGAAGGAGAAACCTCTATCGGTTGTCGCATCCGTGGTCTGAAAGATGGAAAAGAACGTACGTATTATGTTTACAATAATTGCAGCCATCAGGAAGCCTATAAAGAAACAGGTATGCAAGGAGTAAGCTACACTACCGGAGTTCCGGCCATGATTGGCGCCATGATGTTCTTCAAAGGAGAATGGAAACGTCCGGGCGTAAACAATGTAGAAGAATTTAATCCGGATCCGTTCATGGAACAACTGAACAAGCAAGGTTTGCCTTGGCACGAAGTGTTCGATAAAGATCTGGAGTTGTAGGAGATCAGTCGTATATTAAAAAGAAAGTTATGATTAACGTAGGAGATAAAGCACCGGAAGTATTAGGCATCAATGAGAAAGGTGAAGAAATCCGTCTGAGTGCTTACAAGGGAAAAAAGATTGTGTTGTATTTCTATCCGAAAGACAGCACATCCGGTTGTACGGCACAAGCATGTAATCTGCGCGACAACTATTCAGAATTGCGTAAAGCCGGTTACGAAGTAATCGGTGTCAGCGTGGACAATGAAAAGTCGCACCAGAAGTTTATCGAAAAGAACAATCTTCCTTTTACGTTGATAGCCGACACTGACAAAAAATTAGTGGAAGAATTCGGCGTATGGGGAGAAAAGAAACTGTACGGACGTGCTTATATGGGTACTTTCCGCACCACTTTCCTTATTAACGAAGAAGGAATTGTGGAACGGATTATCACTCCGAAAGAAGTAAAGACTAAAGAGCATGCCTCACAGATTTTAAATCAATAATTCCATTAATTATAAGGTATGGCAAAGAAAGACGAACTTAATTTTGAAACAGATAATAAAATGGCATCAAGCGAAAAACTAAAAGCCTTACAGGCTGCCATGGAAAAGATAGAAAAGAGCTTCGGTAAAGGTTCTATCATGAAAATGGGTGACGACAGTGTTGAACAAGTGGAAGTGATCCCGACAGGCTCTATCGCCTTGAACGTGGCACTAGGTGTAGGAGGTTACCCCAGAGGTAGAATCATCGAAATCTATGGCCCGGAATCTTCCGGTAAAACAACATTGGCTATCCACGCCATTGCCGAAGCACAAAAAGCCGGTGGTATCGCTGCTTTTATTGATGCCGAACACGCTTTCGACCGTTTCTATGCAGCCAAACTGGGAGTTAACATTGACGATTTGTATATTTCCCAACCGGATAACGGAGAGCAGGCATTGGAAATCGCCGAACAACTGATCCGCTCCTCCGCTATCGATATCATTGTTATCGACTCCGTAGCCGCATTGACCCCTAAAGCTGAAATCGAAGGCGATATGGGTGACAACAAAGTAGGTCTTCAGGCACGTTTGATGTCGCAGGCATTACGTAAACTGACAGCAGCCGTTAGCAAGACACGTACTACTTGTATCTTTATCAATCAGCTCCGCGAGAAAATCGGTGTTATGTTCGGCAACCCAGAAACAACAACTGGTGGTAATGCACTGAAGTTCTATGCTTCCGTTCGTTTGGATATTCGCGGTAGCCAAGCGATTAAAGACGGCGAAGAGGTACTCGGAAAGCTGACTAAAGTGAAAGTGGTGAAGAACAAGGTGGCACCTCCTTTCCGCAGAGCAGAATTCGACATAATGTTCGGTGAAGGTATCTCCCACTCCGGAGAAATCATCGACTTGGGCGCCGATCTGGGAATTATCAAGAAAAGCGGTTCATGGTATAGCTACAATGATACAAAGCTAGGTCAGGGACGCGATGCCGCAAAACAATGTATTGCTGACAATCCGGAGCTTGCAGAAGAACTGGAGGGCTTGATTTTTGAAGCATTGAAGAAAAAAGAATAAGCGGATCTCCTCCGTCTTTTTAAGACGGAACTGCATCAAAATAAAGTGGGAAAATATCGTATGGTACGAATATTCTCCCACTTTTCTATATATCATTTGTGTGTTTTTCTTATACAAAATAGATATATGCCAACGTGCTCAAGCTAATCACTACCCAAAGCAAAACTCCCTGTAACAATGGCTTAATTCCGACTGCTTTTAGCACATCAAGAGAAAGAGAAGCGCCGATAAAGAACATGGTAATTGTCAATGTTTTACGGGCAATTCCGTTGATCGCAGCTCCCAACTGCGGCACTCCGTCAAGTAAATAAGTATTTACCACCATTGCCAACACAAAGAAGAAGATAAACCAGGGAATACTGATCTTCTGTCCTTTACTTTTAAAGATAAATGAAGTGGCAAAGGCCATAGGAATTATCCAGAGAGCGCGAGTCAGTTTGATAGTAGTGGCCACTTTCAAGGCCTCCTCTCCATAAGCGGCGCCTGCACCAACAACCGAACTCGTATCATGAATAGCAATTGCCGCCCAAGTTCCGAACTGTTGCTGATCCATACTCAAAGCATGACCAATCATCGGGAAGATAAAAAGTGCAATCGCATTCAAAATAAAAATAGTACCCAGTGCAACAGACATTTCACTATCTTTCACCCTCAACACCGGTCCTACGGCTGCAATGGCACTCCCACCGCAAATAGCAGTTCCTGAACTAATAAGATAGGCAGTGTTCCGGTCTATCTTAAACAACTTACGTCCGATGAACCAACCGATCACTAAAGTACCTATTACGGAAATAACTGTAAACTCCATACCTTCTTTACCGGAAGCCAGAGCCGAATGTAGATTCATTCCGAATCCCAGTCCGACAACAGAATATTGCAATAAATATTTAGATGTTTTCTTATTAAATTTCGGATGTGCCTGTCCGCAAGTCAACGCAAAAATAAGTCCAAGAAACAAAGCAACCGGAGGAGTCACCCATGCCGACCATGCCTCCAACCCCGGAATATAGTCTAAAAACAGAAAGAAAGTCAAAGTAGAAAGTAGTGCAACATAAATGGTTTTGTTGTTTCCCTGCAACGTTTTTGTAGCTGTTGAAATCATATATTTTATCTTTAATTGTTTTCGGGGTGCAAAGGTACAGGAAACAATCAAGACACACTAATAGTTTCTGATTATGTATTATAACTTTTAGTTATAGATAATCTGTTCAGAACTATCCTTACACAGTTATAATATCTTTTCCGAAAGGTGATAAAGCTAATGCCGCCAACTTAAAGTGCTGTAAACCAAAAGGAATACCAATAATAGTTATACACAATACCGCCCCAAAAAGCAAATGTGACAAACAAATCCAAATACCCCCTACAAATATCCATATTACATTCATCAGTATATAAAGACAACCGCCGGAACGACTTCCGCTTCTAACTTCCTTGCCAAAAGGCCATAAAGCAAGTCCTGCCAATTTTAATGTTTGCATCCCAAAAGGAATACCGATGATAGTAATCATCATTAATAAACTTGAGATAAGATATTCTACCGCCGTAAAAATTCCACCAAGCAACAGCCACAAAAGATTCATAAAATAGCCCATAATAGTAATATTTAATTATATATATAAATTCCTTTTAGTCATCTCGTCCGTCTCATTCTAATAAGTAAAAGCACGTTTATAATCGCCTTGTCGGACATCAAGAAATCATTGTAAATTATAATTTTCTATATCCATTATCCATTGATTTTTAATTCTTTAAGTATTCTATGAGTATCAGTCAAATAATCCAGAATAGAAATATTTCACCCATACTACATAAATATCTTGCGCCAAAAGGCAAGTATCAAGCAAATATCCGGGAGTAGACGCAAACTCTCTAAGTCCCCTATAATAAAACTGCTTATGCCGCTCGTTTATAATAAACGGAACTACGTCATGGCAAAGACACTCACGGAACATGATCAATCGTCCTACTCTACCATTTCCAGATATAAGCCCCCCCTTTCGTTTAGCTTGCTTTTCTTCCAGAAGATATATGGTGATCTTATCCATTAAGTTCTTGTATTTGATGATATAAGAACAAAGATAAAAAAGAAATATGAGATTTTATACAGAGTATGAGCAAACTTACCCAGAATCTCTGGAATAAACGAATAAAATGGGAGAAATGGCATTGAATGGCTTATGAATAAAGAGTTTATGATGCCAAACGAAGCCAACGGAGAAAAAGGGAAAATGCAAAGCACCCCTGCTTGATGGAAATAAAGGGACTAATATGTAGGAGGCAATATAACCGTAGTTTATATGTTAAGTCGGTAGATGACATATCTTTCGCAACCGGCATCATTGTATTTTCTTTCCTTCATCCGCATTGTTGCACTCTATACGGGGCTCAATACAAAATGTGGCATGAATGAAATGTAGGACGAAGTATGTGAAACCGCCTGTACATCGGTAATTGACGAGTGTCGCGTGATATATTTGGGAAGAAAACAAAAAGTTCCGCTCCTTCTATTTTGCTTCCATTGCTTCTATATTCATTCCGGTGGACTATGCTGTAAATAAGGGAAACAATGAGAAACAGATTGAAAAGATGAAGGAAAGGTTGTATGTTACTTCTGTTTTAGGCTTAAAATAAAGGCTATACGCTCCACTTAGATGAGTATATAACCTTTTTATTAATTTAGATATAGAAATACATTACAGCGGCTTAAAATGTTATTTTCGCGCGCTTCGAATAAGTATTCCTTGTTGTATGATCGCTTTTTTAGTAGCGAAGGAAACACCATCGGACAACCCCTTGTGGCGTAGGGTTTCTTCCGTAATACCTATCTCTTCAGCAGTAAATTCAGAATAGATTGCTGATATAGAACCAAAAAAACGGCTTGTTTTTTTGAAAATGAGATGAACATGTATAACCTTAGTCTCTTTAGCCATGATCTTACTTTTAGATATTTATAATACTGAAAACTTCCATATAATTACTATATAGAAGTTTTTCTAATTGCAAATATACGAAATAAACAAAGAAAATAAGATGTATTTTTGTTTATTTCGTGATAAATACAGACTTATGGAAAAGATTTAATTTATTGTTAAAATAGCCTATACCCATGTCAGCACCCTTTAAACACCCATTAGAAAATAGAGACAAAATGTGAATATCACCCATTAAACACCCATTAAAAAAGAAGTGTTTTTATTGTTGAGTTGTACCCTATAATACTGGTATATGCATTGAGTTGTACCCTATAATACAACTTTTAGGAATGCAGATGTTTTGATAATATAGTGAAAAACAATGATTTATAATAAAATATAATGTTTGGTATTAAGTTAACCTTTTCATAAGTAGGGACATTTGACTTTTCAAAGCATCCACATCGTCCTCTAAATGGTTTACTTTATCATAATATGTCGCGTTAATATTAGGCATCTTTGCGCTTAAATACCATTCCACATATAGTATAGTATTAATTTCATCTTCCATCAAATTAAAGTTTGGGTAATTAGCTTTATCAACATTATCAGAGGTACAAACTATAAAACCATGTTCACGGAATCTATTTTTTATGCGTTTCACGTAAGCACGTCCACTTCTGTCGCTTACCACATATACATGATTGTCTTTAATCTCATTCCATTCACTTCGATCCAATAATCTTAAGATGAGATATGAACAGTCTAATAATGTCGGAGACATACTTTCTCCTCGTACTTTAACACAGAAATATTTTCTATTCCTACGTAGCATATTGTAAGGAAGCCTAATAGTCTCCACGACTTCTATAAAATCAGGATTTTCACATCCATAACCTGCAGCTACAGATATATCAACAATAGGGATTGACTCAAACTCCGACTCTATTGGAACGATTTTAGAAATTTTCGTTTGATTGTCATCACGCAACATTGAACCACATCCAGCAAGCAACCAATCCGTAGAGATATCGCTATAATATGAGAGAAATTTCAATAAGTTATCTTCAGACATTCCATTTGGTTGACTCAATACACCATTGGTTATGCCTGTATTTTTATAACATTCATACTTTGTAATCCCTTTAAAATCTAAATATTGCAGAATTCTCTGCTTTAATACTGAAAAATCTCTCGTATTTTCTTTCATAATTGAAATGTCTCTATTATATTTGCAGCGTGTTACAGATTAACAGCGCTCAAATGTATGAATAATAACTCAAAAATAAAAAGGTATGAAACAAATAATTGAATTAAGAGACACTGAAAAACGAAAGATGATTGCAGAAACATTTGGAATATCTCTCGCAAATCTTAGTCAAATACTCCGTTTCAAACGGAATGGAAAGAATGCAGAAGCAATTCGCAAAATGGCACAAGAAAATGGCGGTATTAAATATACCGAAGGCAATGAACCATCCAAAGTTAAGGTTTTAGACTCTCATGGAAATGTTACAAACATTATTAATCAATAATTTATCTGCGATATGAAAACTATTAGATTTATTCAAAACGTGATGGTAGGAGTCGGTATAATCACTGCTATCGCATTAGTTGACCGGATAGAGGTTGAGCCATCAAACATGTGGGCGGCTACTGTAATAACAATATTTTCTGTAATTATTGTCATAGAACGAGAACTAAAGTCGAATAACCAATAACGGAACGCAAGAATAGAACTTCCTTCAGGATAGCAACTATTAATTTGAATTTGCCATGTATTTCAATAGGTAGTAGTAGAAAGATTGGGAAGTAGCTACAATTCCGGGGCGGTGCCGGAACTTGCACAAATAATAATATTAATATAATGGCTGAGATATTTAATAATCGAATTTGCGTGTTTGCGAATGAATTAATCATCTTCAATCCCAAAACGCAAGTTGGGAGTGAAGATGGGTTCATTCCTGAAGGAACATACTATTCGATGGCGAGGAACGGACAACTTATCGTACTCCGCCGTGGTATTCCCGGATGTCCTGCCCTAGTAGATTTTGAAACCATGAGAAAGGACATAAAAAAAGAGTACATTGTACGTAAGGGTGATCCTCGTGCGGAAATTGCTGCTAAAACACAGAAGTCCATACTGGAAGATGCGATTGTCTACAGCAATGCCGCCTACGAGTTTTTCAGTGTAAAATACCGCTATGACGGTGACAAGAAGCTTCCCCCCGTGAAGATTGATGAATATACCCTTAATGTGCGCATCATGAACGCGCTCCTCTCCCTTCGCGATGGTCGTAAAGCCAACTCGATAGGCGGTGGCGGTACGCGCATCAATGTTTGGGAAAAGCTCTGCAAGTTGAGCAATGATCTGCTGACACTGAAAGACCCGAACGGACGTGATATTTTTCCTCATAACCTACCAAAGAACTGGAAGGCTTTGAAACGTAAATGCGAACAATATGAAGCGGCACGACGGATCAGCGAGGAAGAAGGCTATCGCAGTGTCATTCACAAATCGTATGGCAACAAATACGCGGCAATCGTACTGAACGAAGACGCAAAAGCGGTGATGCATAAATTAATCAGTATGCATAACAATCTGAATAATGTTCAAATCATGGAGGAATACAACAAGGTGGCTTCCCTGATGGATTGGAAACCGATCGATAGTCCTACCACCGTTGAGAACTGGAGACAAAAATTTGCTCTCACAACAATGGCGGGAAACAAGGGAGACAAAGCTCTGAAGAACACACGCATGAAACAGGTACACCGCGAAGCCCCGACACAAGCACTTACTTACTGGACGCTGGACGGATGGGATGCGGAACTGTTCTACCAGAAAAAGACTCCCAAAACGGTAAAGAAAAACGGTGAGGAAAAGAGATATATGTACACCACTTATACCAACCGGAAAACTATGGTAGTCGTACTTGATGCCTGTGAAAAATATCCGGTCGGGTACGCCATTGGTGATCATGAGTCACCCGCGCTTATCCGTGAAGCATTACGAAACGCAATACAACATACCAAAGAGTTGTTTGGAGAACGCTATAAACCTTTACAGCTACAAAGCGACAATTATCAAAAGAAGGTGATGGTTCCCTTCTATGAAGCCATGACCAAGTATTATACACCAGCTGCTTTGGGAAATGCAAAGTCCAAAATAGTAGAACCCTATTTCAAACGCCTGAACGTCGAATACTGCCAAAAACAGGCGAACTGGTCGGGCTTCGGTATCACTGCCGACAAAGATAACCAGCCTAATTTGGAAGTCTTAAACCAAAATCACAAGTTCATCCCGGATGAAGCCACCGTTATTGCACAATTAGAGGCTATTATAGCGCAGGAACGGGCAAAGAAGATAGATGCTTACCGCGCTGCATGGGAACGTACCGAAGAAGCCCGTAAAATGCCTTTCGGGATTGAGGAATATCTGATGCTCATGGGGGAAACCACCGGACGCACAAATAAGATCACAGGTTCGGGGCTGTTTATCGAGTTCATGGGCGAACGAATCTGCTTCGACAGCTTCGACCTTTCTCTCCGCGACCATTACAACGAAGACTGGATAGTACGCTTTGACCCGGACGATATGAGTCAGGTGCTTGTATCGAACGCAAAACGCCTGAAGTCCGGTCGTGTTGACAAAGAGATCGGGACATTGCAATACGTACTGCAACGTGATATCAAAGTTCCGATGGCTTTGGCTGATCAGAAACCGGAACATTTTGAATACCGGGCACGTGTCGACAGGTTCAACACTGAAATGGTGGAAACGGTGAAGGAGAAAGTGAAAGAGGTAGACAGGAGAATCACCACCATTTGCCAACGTATCCCCGAAATAGCTGCAGGAACGGTTCTTGACCGCTATCTGATAACTGACAGCTTGGGACAGCACAAGGATGTCCGGTCAAAAATGAGGGATGACGCCACGGATGCGGATTTCATGGAAGTGACCCAACATATCACCCGGCAAAGTGTAGCAATGGCTTCTACCGGAACGGACGATGAAGATTACGACTACAACCCGCTGGATATGAATTTTTCAAGATGATTTAAAAACAATTTAAAAGATATACAACATGGATAATCAAGCATTAAAAACGTACATAGAAAAGTTAATCAATCGTGGTTCATCTGCAACGGAGTTGGCACGGAAGTGTGGAATATCGGACACCGCCATGTCCCAATTCAGAAGCGGCAAGTATGGAGCGAATGAAGCCTCCATTGCAGAAAAGATTGCTTCCGGTCTTAATTATTACGAGAACGCCTGGAATGTAGTGGAAAGCGTCACCAGTTACCAGCAGGTACGCACCGCGTTCGTGGCAGCCAAACGGAATCACAAATGGATGTGCATATCTTCCCGATCCGGCAGTGGGAAGACTCAATCCCTCATAGACCTTTATAACATGAGTACTGATAATTCAGTCATATATCTGAAATGCCGGAAGTGGACGGCACGTAAATTCCTGACCAAGTTAGCCACATGCATGGGGGAAACGGTAACGCGCTATATGGATAACGATGACCTTATGGACTTGGTTGTTTCACACATAAACCGCATGGCTGGAAAATCCCCTTTGTTAATCCTTGATGATGCCGGAAAACTGGCGCACAGTGCCCTTTGTACGTTGATACCTCTATATGATGATACTTTACACCGTTTGGGGACTATCGTAGCCGGAACGGAGACGCTGGAACGCAATATAAAGCGTTATGTCGGTCGTGTAGAAGGATACGACGAAATAGACGGCAGATTTTGCCGGAACTACATCGCATTGCTGGGAGCCACAAAGAAGGATGTCAAAGCCATTTGCGCGGCAAACGGGATCAATGATACGGAGGAACAGGAAAACATTTGGGGAAAGTTGAATAAAGAGAAAAAAGAGCCTGTGCCGGGAAAATATGTTTGGTTTACCGATGATTTGCGTGAACTGTCCGGCATGATCGAAGACCGTATAATCAAACAACAAATTGAGCGTGGAGAACTGGCATGAAAGTTTGGAGTCAAAAGAACCTAGAAGACATCCGACATGAATACATTGATTTTGACGGTGAATGGTATCTGGCATTCGGTCGACCGGAAAAATCCGGTTGCTGGATCATTTACGGAAAGTCGGGACAAGGAAAAAGTTCTTTCGCTCTGCAGCTTGCACGCAAATTTGATGAAATGGGGCTTCGGGTTCTTTATTTAACACTTGAAATGGGCGCGTGCGACGACTTCGTGAATTCCGTTCTTAGCGTCGGTATTCATAGTAAAACGAATAATATAATCTATTCGGATGAAGCCACCATCACAGAACTGGACGAATACCTGTCAAAGCAACGCAGCCCGGACGTGATAATGATAGACTCCATACAATACTTCGAGCAGCAAGGGGGAGCGAAAGCCCCCGAAATAATCCGCCTACGCAAGAAGTATCCGCGAAAGATATTTGTCTTCATCTCTCATGTGGACGGACGCGAGGTGGAAGGAAAAACAGCCTATGACGTGAAACGTGACAGCTTTAAAAGAATTTACGTGGAACATTTCAAGGCAACATTTATCGGACGTGGCAAAGGAGGTTCACGCGGATATTACATAGTATGGGCGGAAGGGTATCAAAAACATTGGATTGAAAATATTAAAAGCGATAATGATGGAACAGAAGACGAAGAAACCTATCAGTAAAAGCCTTATCAAACGCCTGCATATCATATACAGCGCACAAGGCATTGATGACGAACAAAAGCGGGCTATCCTGCTAGACTTAACGGACGGACGGACAAATACCACAAAAGAGTTGACATACAGCGAAGCAATGTATCTCTGCGGCTATTTGAACGGTGCGAAAAAAGAAAACCGGGATTTGACTATCACCGAACGGGAAATAAGGAGGCGCAGGTCGGCTGTCCTGAAAAGAGTGCAGCGGATCGGAATCGACACAACGGACTGGGGAGCGGTAAATGCGTTTTGCCTTGATGTCCGGATAGCTGGAAAGAAGTTTCGCGAACTGGACGGGGAAGAACTTCTCCTGTTGATACCGAAGCTGGAATCAATATTAAAGAAGAAAGAAGATGGCGGATATTAGTGCGGAACAACACCGGATTAACCGGATTAATGAATTACTGGATCGGCTTGACAAGATTCCCGGTGAACTGGATGCCATACACGAAAAATTGTATGCCGGGAATATGGATCGCAATACATTTGCGAAGTTGGTAGACCAAAGGTCATCGCTTTATATCGAAGCGGAAAACAAGGAACGGGAACTGAAAGAAGTATATAAAATCAAATTGTAATTAATCATTTAAAAGTTAATAGTATGGATATTAGTAAATTGTCAAAAGAAGAAAAGGCGGAACTGTTGCGTAAACTGAAAGAGGAAGAAAAAACAGAGTCCATTCAGCGGAAAGAAACCTACGAAGCATTGAGGCATCAATTCATGTTCGATATGGAAAGTAAACTCATGCCAGTAGTGAATGACGTTCAGGGCTTTTATGATTGGATTGTAGGTGAAAGCAAGGCTTTCCGCAACGTGATGCGGGAATACGGTCAGCTCCGTATGCGTCAGGGTGAAGAGACCGCCACTTTTTCAGTAGTAGACGGGAACTTCAAACTGGAGGTAAAAAGCAATAAGGTGAAAAGTTTTGATGAACGTGCCGATCTCGCTGCCGAAAGGCTGATTGACTACCTGAAGAATTATATAGCCCATTCAGAAAAAGGAGTCGATGATCCGATGTATCAAATGGCGATGACGCTTCTCGAACGTAACCGTCAGGGGGATTTGGACTATAAGTCTATAAGCAAATTGTATGAATTGGAGTCACGTTTTGATGAAGAATATGCGGCTATCATGCAGTTGTTCAAAGAAAGCAATGTCGTGTATAAAACTGCAACTAATTACTATTTCCATAAGCGTGACGAGAACGGAGTATGGCGTCGTATTGAACCTTCATTCTGTAGATTATGATTATAGCAGTTGACTTTGATGGAACCATTAGCCGGGGGAAATTCCCGGCTATTGACGGGGAGCAACCATACGCTGGCGAATCGCTCCGGAAATTACATGATGAAGGACATAAAATCATTATTTGGACGTGCCGTACTGGTGATCAGTTATTGAATGCCATCAACTGGCTGTTGGAACGCAAAATACCATTTGACCGTGTAAATGACCATGATCCTGAAAATGTTGCCAAATATGGGGAAGGCGGGAAAAAAATATATGCCCATTGCTATATCGATGACAAAAACATTGGGGGCTTTCCCGGATGGCTGGTATGTATAAAAGAAATTGAACGGATGGAAGAAGCCTATAAAACTATTTTAAAAGAGGATAAAACTAAAGTATGAACAAAAAGAAGGAGATAATACGCTATATCAGAAATTTTAAAAGGATTCTGAAAAGTGGGAATGTGAAAACGGTATTGACCGTTAGTGATTGGGATATATATGCAAAAACATACACTATTGAGGAAATTGCCGCCCGTTTTTTACGGATAAAAGGTTATAATGTACAAATTACCATATCGGATAATACGGAGCACCCTTCCTACCTGTTTGGTTATATACGATTCTATCGTTATGCTAGAATCAAGTTTAATTCTAATTAGAAAAAAGATGAATGCAAAAGACCAAAGAAAACTGTGCAAAGCCGGATATACAATCCTGCGTCGCCATGATTACCCCCAGCCGCATATCACTTTTAAAAGCGATATAAATCCGGATAGTTGGAAAAGGTATGGGGACAATTATCCCTCAAAAGCAGAAAGAGACCGATCAATGAAACGTTTATTAACCGATGATAAAACGGTAGAAGATTAAAAATGGCATGAAGTATGATACGTAAACATTATAAAATTACAATTAAAGAAATCGGAGTGGACAAACCCGTTGAAACCGAATACAGTGGTTTTATTGACCGTAAAGGATTAATAACTTTTTATGGACTGAATAATCCCGATGTAGAGTGGTTTGACATTGAAGAAATTCCCGAATAACTCAAGAAAGAAAAATTATGAATAAAAGTAAACTAAAATGGCGTGTGGTATGGAGCCTTTATTGTATTCCTGGTGTTCTGCTCGCAATACCGATACTGTCCTTTACCTACATTCTGATGCCATTCGTATGGATAGCTGAAAGAATGGGACGTTTGAAATACTATTTGATAAGGAAATATAAACCGTAACAGTACAGCCATGAAAAAAGATAATAGCTTTGAGAATCTGCTGATTTTATATTTAATATCAGTAATATGTATATTTACCTCTTTATCGATTTTAGCTTATTGTGGAGTTTTAAAATAAAAGGCTGACAAACGGGAAAGATCGTTTTTTAATAATATTTGAAAAAGAAAGAAGCTAAATGGAGCTAATTGAAAAAATAGACAGGTCGATAAAACTTCTGAAATCTATTAAGTCGGATGAAATAGAACTCTCTTACTCCGGTGGTAAAGATAGCGATGTTATTCTGGAGCTTGCAAAAATGGCTGATATACGATATCGGGCTATCTATAAGAAAACCACGATTGATCCAGCCGGAACTATAAAGCATTGCAGGGAGAATGGCGTTGAAATTCGAGAACCGAAGATACGTTTTTTGACTTGATAAAGCAAAATGGGTTTCCCACAAGAAGAGCACGCTTTTGCTGTGAAGATCTGAAAGAGTATAAGATATTGGATAATGCAATACAAGGAATTAGACGTTGCGAAAGTGTAAAGCGCATGAAAAGGTACAAAGAACCGATTGTATGTCGCATTTATGGGAATAAAAAAAATCACGTAAATGTTGTACTTCCAATACTTGAGTGGACAGATAGAGATATCTCTGATTTTATTGCAATGCAAAACATACAATGTCACCCATTATATTATGATGCGAACGGTCATTTCAATGTAAAGAAAAGGCTTGGATGCCGTGGATGTCCGTTACAAGCAGATAACGGGTTGTCTGATTTTAAAGAAACACCCAATCTTGTTAAAGCATGGATAAATGCTGGTCAAGAGTGGTGGGATAAACCACGAGAGAAGCCGCCAAAATGCCATTCTAAGTTTGAGAGTATTTACGATCTATTTGTACATAATGTTTTTTTTAATAGCTATGAATCCTTTTCTATTGTAAAGGAAGGTGCTTTTGGAAAAATGGATTGCAAGGAAGCTTTAGAGAGTTATTTTAAAATAAAATTATAATTCAAAACAAATAAAGAAAGGAGCCAATATGTTTGAGCCAAAAACAAAAGCCATTACCCGATGGGGACTTACTATTCGAGGTACTGATGTGTTTTTTCCAAAAAAGGAAACAACTATAAAAATTGGAAGATTGACACTAAAGATGAATCCGGAAACTCGAATGTTTGAGGAATACCGGCTTTGGGATTTAACTTCGGGTGTTCCTGAATTGATTGATGAACAGAGATTTGATAGAACGATTTTAATTCAATAAAAGATAGAGATGAACGAAAATATTGAATTACCTGAAGAAAAAGAACCATTGCTGATAGGCAAGGATACGAATGGGAAAATTGTGATCCAAAAAGGAAAACAGAAAATCATTGTTCATGCTTGGGAAATAAAACTTTTAAAGAAGATAGTTTTTTGCATAACTGAAGAATAACGATAAAGAAATGAAGAAAAATAAAGGATTTACAACACCATGCTATATGGCTGTTAAAGACGGAAATCACGCTAATCGTCTACTGATAGCATTAAAAAGTATAGGCGACAGAAAAGTATATGGAATACCAGAGAATATTACATATCCTTGTGTTTGTGGAGTATCCACGAACATTATATCATTCGGTGAATTGAATGATTTAGCCGGATTCATTAATTGTGAAGAAAGTGAGGATTTGTTTCTTGCTTTAGCATCCCTGCGAAATGATTCAGATATTCATCAATGGTTTACTGATGGTGAGAAATGGGTAATCAGCGATATCCATTCTCTTCTTGAACTAAAAGAGTATTTCCAGTTAATTAAATTCGACTACTCAAAAACTCACAAGGCAACAGCCGAAGAACTTATCAAGCATTTTAATTCGTAACAAATCAGAAATGAATAAGAATATAGTCGTAAAGAAAGAAAAGCCTTTTTGTCAATTAAAGAAGCTTCCTGGGGTAAAGAAGTACAAAGTTGATGCATATTGGATTAACGATATTAGCGATATAGAACCGACACTAGAATTGGGATATGCGTGCACTTCTTCCGGAAATAACGGAGCTATAAATATTTGGAAGGATGATACAGGAATGATTCGCAGTGAATTAATGCGACACTTAGTAGTTGTTGAAAAAAGAACGTTTGTCAGCTATGCAGAAGTGGAAAAATGTGTTAGTGATTGGCTTAAAAGAATTAACGAATAATAATGAAGCCGTGCGGAACTTTTCTTCTGCACGGCTTTCGTTTTTTCTAAAAATGTTTATAACCGCTTGTCATAGCTTGAATAGCTTTCCACCTGCGGTATTTTTCGTATATATCCCATTTGAATGTTGTCCAAGCAACGTACCAATGTCCTTTCCATAGCGGGTAGAATATCACGCTCGTAAAAATCACGCGGTCGGGCTGAATAGTCTATTTTGACTATTTCCTGTTCGCATATATCCCCCGTGTCGAGTCCGTTATCCGCCCAAAACCATGTGGCGGCAGTGATTGGCTCTTGTCGTTTGTAAGCCCATTTGATTGAAGACGCTCCACGTCCATACGGCAGTGGTGACGGGTGAAATATCAATGTCCCGTAAAGTGGTTCTTTCAACACTTCCACCGACACCTTTTCCGTCAGAAGCGGGGCAATGGCTAGATCATACACTCCGGTGTTTTCGTTCCAAACACGGTGACCTTTATCGCGTACACAGGCTTCCGCTATTTTGTAAGCCTGTGAGTCCTTATTTCCTAATATCTTGATGATCATATTCCCCAATATATTTAAATGCCTGTACTGCCCTGAAATGACCTCCGTATCCGGTAGAACATTTAGTAGGTTTTCCTTTTCTCTGCATGGACTTTACCATCGAACTTGCGCTTCTTGCTTTATTTGAGCCATAAAGACTGGCTCCTGTTTGTACCCATTTCTTTGAGTGCCGTAAAGCTCCGCATAACTGGGGATGTGAAGTATGGAAAAATACAGGTAGTTTTTTCCCACAACGTCCGTTCCCTTTCAGATGATATTCGCATACTGCAGCTAAAAATTTAGTGCCAACTCCGATGCCTTGCCATTCTGGCATGACAACCAAACGCGTCGAGCGATACGCTCCAGCTGTGAAAAGGGGGGCTACTGCCAAATGGCATACGGGTTCGTTCCCAATGAAACCCACGAAGTATTCCGCAGCAACGGGCAACGGCAAGTCTAAATAATAATGCTGTTTAAACAGTCTTGGGAATACAGTTCCCCTGACCTTATAAATTTGAAGCTCGAGTTTTGGACGTTGCCGAAGACAGTCACGCTCGTAAAAGCGTGCCTCCGCAGTATCGTACACCCAATCCGGCTGCAACCATTCAATAATATCATAATGACAGGATAGAAGGACAATCTTACCTTTGCCACGTCTCCAAGTTTTAGAGAATGCTGCCGCACCCACTTTCGCGATCTGACGGTCAATCACGGACGTAAATTCATCAACGACGGCATGCTCCGGACGTTCGCAAGCCAAACGGGCTAAACCAGCGCGAAATTTCTCACCGTTCGACAGCACATTGAAGGGGCGTAGCCATGCCGGAACGTCCCCCAAACCTACAGCCGAAAGCATTCCGGTGACCGTATTAAAATCCCCGTCCGGAGCGATGCAGTCAATAATAGGTTTATTGCTGTCCCAACCGGAATAAAGGTCATAAATCGGCTCGTTAAAGATTTTGCTTCCGATACTGGTTTTTCCACTTCCTGAAGGTCCGACAATCAAACCTATTTGCCATTCCTTGCCCTCGATGGGCAATTCAGCCACCTTTTCCCAGTCACAGCCATTTTCCGCATTGAAAAGGCTTTTTACCCTTGCAGCGCGATAGCTGTCAAAATCGCTGCAATGGTGTCGTACTTCTACTCTCATACACTTACTACCTTTAAAGTTAAACCTTCAGCTTTCAGGCGTTCATAAATAGCCTGCTGTTCTTTTTCATCTGTGCAAATGACGATAACGCCATATTGCGGTTTATACGTATATTTTCCCATAACTAATAATTTTGAGTTCGGGACAAAAGTACTCCGGGGCTATCAATCCGGCACGATACATGAAGTTGTTTACACTGCAAACATTTTGCAGTCACTTTGGAAACGCTTGATAAGACTATATACCTTTCTCTCACTAACAAGGTACTTGTCAGATAATGCTGCGACTATATAAGACACTTTCTCGCCATGTCCCAGCAGTTCCATATAATCCGTATACAGATCGATATAGCGACAATCTTCAAGCCTTATTCCGGCATCCTGTATTTTTTTCAAGAGCTCCCGATTAAAGTTTAATATCTCTATGACTTTCATGATACAAATTTGATTATCTTTGCAATGCCAATCACATAAAGCAAAAATGCGAGTAGACGCAGCAAGGGTCTTTGCCCCCGGCTGTGCGTCTGCTCGCATTTTGTTAGTATGTGATTGGCGTCTTTACTAACAGGCTGGGGGCTTTTTATAGCCTTTCCCCCGCAGGCTTATATTCAATTTTGACAAATCACTGGAAATCCGTATATTTGCGCTATAATAATGCTTTCTTATGCGGAATCCTGAAATGACCAAAATACGTGACCGGAAGATGGTAGAAACGTTCTATCATCTCTATGATAAAAAGCGCATCCGTTTGGAGGATGTTCTTTTGCGTATGAGTCATGACCTGTTCTTTCTTGATCAGAACTACATCTACAAACGGATTTTTTATATATCGGAGAATTTATCATATTACGAACAATTAAAAGAGGGCAAAAAGCCCGATTCAAAAAAGAACGATACAAATCAACTTAGTCTTGGTTTTTAACCGTTGCATCATGGATGATACAGCGGTTCTTCGTCTTCCGTTTTCTCCGGTAAGTCTCCATTGCTAATTTTCATTTCACGGTCTTTCATGTCGGCATGGCTTGTAAGCTCCATTGTGGTGTAATCCATGATTTCACATTCAAAGCTGATCCGGTACAGGTTTCCCGCACCCCCCGACTCTTCCCGTCCGACATGGGTACGTCGGAGCGTGCCGAAGTTCTTTCCCGATTTTCCGTGTAACATCATCCCCAGCAATGTCAACAGGTCAAGAAAGGACAACGCCTCTTCCTGCATTGCCGCACCTTCGTAGGTATCGGAAAAAGTTTCGTAAAACAGCCGGAAATCAATCTGCGTATGAAGCCGCTGAACGAGTAACCCTTCGTCCTCAATACCAAGCGTATTAAATTCAATGAATACAGCCGGGGACGAAAAGGGATGTTCTTCATCGAGAAAACTAATCTGTTCATGCCACATGTCTATATGTTCAATCCCCGGTGTATTTTCCATCCGTTCCCTTAGCTCGGAATACTCATCCGGGATAGATGCGAGGAACTCATCTTTGCCCCGTATTATTTCAACCAGTTCTTTGTAGCAGTCTGTCCAAATCATAACTATATAGATTAAATATTCGAGAATCGTTTGTCAATCTCCGATGCGATCCATGTATCGAGTTGCTTCATAAACGTAGCGGACTCACCCATATACTGACGTTTGGGGATTCTTATCCTGCTGCCTACTTTTTTAAGTGCCATACTTTTGTAAAAGGAAGCCATTGTAGACAGCCGCTCATTGGCTTTATTTTGCCGTAATTCGCCATTTTTCCTCTTTTGCATTGATCCGGTCGACTTCATGTACAAATACCAAAAATAACGTTTCATTCGCTCCGTTACGACAATGTACCCGCCTTCATTGTGGATCTTGGCATAAGCCAGCGGATCGGTCTGATAAATGATACGGTCTATTCCACGGCTGACCGCATGGATGCTGTCGCGAAGTTTCCCGCTTTGTATCAATACGCCACGATCCGAACCGATTGTGAGTGACCTTTTACTCCACGGTGTCAATGATGTATCAAGAAACCCCTGCCTGCGAAAATTCTGCCTGAAGAAGTTCACACCTGCAACTTTTGCGTAGCGGTGCGCATCTTCTACCAGTGTGGATAATTCTTTAAAAAAATCAGGTAATTCAGTTCTTTCCATTTGCATTTCAAAATAAAATTGTATATTTGCAATGTTCGCGGCTGTAACAGGTCAAGAGCTCCCTTCAGGAGTGGTAGTTTCGGCTACTGCTCCTGAAGTTCTTTAAGAAGGTCGGTTGCTTTTCCGTCCACCACGTCTTGCCATGACACTTTCATGGCTTTTCTCTTATAAATGAACACCATCTGCTGCCCGGAATACTTTTCGCCATACAGTTTGTATATGCCGTTCAGTTTGTTTTTCAGCATTTCCGGTTCGACAGTGTCAAAAGCGCTCAAATTGAATACAGTATATTCGCACTGCTGTTTTTTCGAACTGTCAAGTCCGTGTTTTATACCGCCAAGTCCCTGAATGTTTTTCAGGTCTGCCAGCTTTTCGTCAATCAGATATTCCGGGTTCTTCACCCCGTCCTCGTTGATGTGCGGGCGGATTTTCACTTTCATCTTCAGTTCCTTTGAAATTACCCGTGCGCTTTCCACATTCTTTGCCAAATCTTTCGGATCAGCAAAATCGCTGATCATCACTTTCGATTCCGGATCACGATGGTAAGGAGCATATAACTTGCTCCGTTCCGTCTCCTTCCTGATTTTTGCCAAATGCCCGTCGGGCATTGAGAAATAAGGATGTGCGACCGTGAATATCTCACCGGATTGCCCTACGTTGTTCGCAAAGGCATCCGGTATCGTCACAATAGGCGTAGCAGGCGTTTCCGGTTCGTCCGTTTGTTCGGCATAACACCTGCACCGATATCCGTTTGGCGGGTAGTTCTGCAGCCAAAACGGGTCGTTAATAGGTTTTACGACACCATCCAGTATCCTATGTGATTCTCTTACCCGTTCATCCCCTGCAGTCACATACTTCAGATTAGGCATTATATCCGCATTTTCCTTGAATTCCTGCCATTCACTGGCGCGTCTGCAACTTGTTTCTGTCGTTTCAAATTCCGTGCGAAGGTAATTTTCATTATAGTCTTTATGAATTGCCATAACCTTTTCCCGGAAGTCCTCATAAGAAAGTTTTTTCCCCTTATCATCATAAAGGGCATCGTTCATCTCCTTAATTTCCTGATACGTCTTCGCTCCGGAGAACTTGAACAAGTTGTCACGTATCCGCTGGGTATCTTCCGCCAGTTCCGGATCATTATAGTCGTCTTTTCCCCATCCTTCAGCCGCCTTCTTATTCAGTTCCCCGTATGTCTTCCTGAATAATTCCTCATCAATATCTCCCGTTTTGACCTTTCGTTCATAAACTTGTTTCATCACCCTGCCGATGATGCCGCTGAAATCATACTCTCCGGCTTCCATGGAGGGTGACGTTACCGCTTCATCGTCCGGTTCGGTCTTTTTTTTTTGAGGGTCTGTTTTTGGCTGATTCGGCAATGTTCCTCCCTGTTGCTCACCACCGGGATTTTTCTTTTGACCAATGATCGGAAGTCCCGTTTTCTTTGCGACCTCTTCGTGGTCAAATTCAAAGGTATAAGCCAGCTTGTTGATCGCTTCGATGTATTCCGTGATAGACAAACTTTCCGTGTCGTCCCACTTCAGTTTCAGCCTTTCAAGTGGTTTATATACCGGGCTTATCTTTACCAGTTTAGGGATGATAATATAGTTAAAATAGAACTGGAAAATCATCTTGTCATATTCGTGCCGTGATTTTTCAACACGTTCATGGACTTCTGCCGTACCTTCCCACGCCCCGTTTTCAGTTGTACCCGTCTGACCAAGCAAACGCTTGCTGATTTGGTTGTCACATCGTTCCTCTAACGGTAAAAAGGCATTGGTTGTATTTCCTCCGGCTTCTTTCCCATACTCGACCTTTTCATTTCCGGACAGGACTGCAAAGAAATTATTCCTGAAATCCAACATCATCTCGAATAATTCGTCCAAACGTTTTTTATCCTGTCTGTCTGAAGTAACGAAGACGGGCGGAATGCCGTATTTCTCAATGTAATTCATCCACGAGCCTAAGCCCAGTTTCTTTGCAAGGATGATAATTGACAGTTCATTGAGCATTCCCAAAGCCCATGCGTTTCCGAACTGGACATAATAGGGTTCAAGTGCACCGTCCTTATATGACCATCCGGTTTTGTCTGACTCCTCCTTGACGATTATCATCTGTTGCGGGATATAGTTGGACATGGGAACTTCTTCTACATGGCTGATTTCCAAGTTTTCATCAAGATGGGAAATGTCGGCAAGCGATACTCCCTGTAACTGATGTAGAAAACAAATTCTGATAAGCTGGTGAAACCACGGACGATCCAGCAGTTTCTTCGCCTCCTCGTCCTCATTGCCATTGTCATCGACAAGGTTGAATTCCGCCTGTTGTACAGGTAATACACGATTGTCAATCGTCGTTTGTAAATGTTCGTCATTGTACAATGACTGGTAGAACCTGTACAGCAAGCCACGTCGAGGATCATCCGGATCAGTTGCCGAAGTTACCGCCATAATCCAATCATCAATGGTCTTTTCACGGTAGACGACAGCCTGCCTTTTATAAGCAGCACTTGACGAAGATTGTGTCCCACTGCTATCTATCCGAAAATAATACTCATTAAGTACATTCTTCAGACTCATTCGACGAATTGCTTTCTGCTGAAACCAGTTGAATATTTCTCTTAACTTCTTGTACATAACATACCTTTTAAAAGCGGTTTAAAAACTATTTAAAGAAACCATCCGTTGTTCCGTGTATGACCAAACAGAATGGGAGATTCGACATTGCCTTCTTCATCTGTTATCAAAGGAATTTCAGGTGGCAGTGACATGATTCCGTCACGTAACTTGGCAAGTATAAGGTCAGCCCAGTCGTTCATGTCTGATAATGGGTTATTTCCCGTTTTCCGGGCTGCGTTCCGACTTACCGCACGGAAAGCGGTAATGCAGGATATTATCCGGATTAATAATCCCGTTCGTATTGGGGGAATACCGAATATCTTTTTCACGTCATAACGACCGCTTATATAGGCGGACACTTCACTGATGACAAGATCTTCAATCCCGTTCAAAACTTCCTCGTCTTTTTCGATACTTTCAACCAGCAACCGATTTTGTATGACGGTCGCCAGGTCATCCATGTTGATATACTTCATAGTTACCAAGTGTATTTACGTTTATATCTTCCCGCCTTCCACGGGCGTGTCGCGGGCTCGTCCTCTGACTGTGGAGGATCAGTATATATTTCTAGTTTCCTCACAGCCTGTTCGTCAGCGTCCGGGCTGTCATCATGTTCTGTCATGCCCGGTTCAACAGCATACAACTGTTTCAAGCCGACAGTAATGTCCGGGCTTGCTTTCAGTTCCTCGTTGACATGCATCCGGGAATTCTGATAATATGGATGCATGCTTATCATACGAAGTATCTTGTTCGTTGTTTTAGGCGTCTGTACCGGAACAAGGTTCAACTCTACACCTGTCTCCGTCTCGGCTTCCCCTATGATACGCTTAACTTCGTCGTTCCAAAATTGGGACTCATACTGCCAAAAGCAAATAATGCCCTTTGCCCTGAATTCAGCCTGCTTCATGCACATCCATTGTACGCAGAGTTTCATCTTTGACTGCTTTACGAATCCGTCTATCAGCCAAAAATCATTTTTATGCCGTCCCCAAATCTTACATGCGTTAAAGTCACTCGTATCCGTCCCGGCATACGCAATGTCCCAATGTGCCACGATCGCATTCATCGTGTGAAGGTCAGGGAGCTTTCCCCATTTCACCATTTCGGGCTTGAATATTTTACCCTTGACAAGCGGTACATGGTTATATTCCGCATGTGCTGCGAGAATACCCATGTCCTTTTCCTGTTGACGATAGAACTGGGGAGAATACATCGATTTCCACGCTGGTTCATACGTTACCGGATCATAAGCCTTCACCAGATGCCAGTCCCAGTCGGGATGCCGTTGTTTGAGAATCGTCTGTACCATTCGGGATGCAAAACGGTTGTTAGCACCTATCAGACGTCTGCGCTTTCCCGTCATGGTTGCCAGCACGTCCGCTTCGATCCAGTCCGCATAATCATCCTGCATCCGGTTGTTTTTGATGGTTTGCGGTGTCTCCAAGTCGTCAATTATCCACAGGTCAGGACGGTGTGCGCCTTTACGAAGCCCGCGAACCTTCTGCTTCGCACCGAACGCCTTGCAAATAAAGCCGTTCATCGTTACGAAGTTTCCCTTTTCCCAATATCCCGGATTATACTGCTCGCCAAAGTCGTGTTTCAAAAGTTCGTTAGCCTCGAATTCTGCACGTAAATCTTCCAGCAGGTCACAAGCGCGGTCAAATGTGTCGGAAACGATACACATATAATGCGTCTCGCCATTGATCCATAACCATAGGGGAATGATCACGTCATTCCATACCGATTTTGCAAGTCCGCGCCCCCATTCGGCATATCCCTTATAAATCGGATCGTTCATCACCCTATTGGCATGAGCGATCTGAAAGTCCGCACAGTCTGCGGTCGCATAATGCGGAAGATAAGTTTCAACAAGGTATTTGACATCATTTTTGGCACGCTGTATGCGGTTCATCCGAACTGTCAGAGATTCGTCCGGATCAATCAGGTTGCCTGTGCACCGTGCACGTTTTAACTTCTCCTGATACTCTTTGAGGGCTTTGCTATCTTCGACTTTCATTATCCCAACATTTTTGCGGCTTCATAAAGGTGGTTCTCCTGAAAGTCCAGTGTTTTAAAATAAAGGTCTGCATTGTACACCTTCATCGCATCGAATATACGGCTCATGACATCAATGTAAATAGCCAGCGTAATCCGGTTCTTTTTGTCCACCTCTTTGAGCTGGTTTCCCCATTGCGCCACACTGTTGTCAAGCGTAGCCGCCTGTTTTCGTAGTTCGAGCACCTTGTCGCTGTCACCTTCCGCAATGGCTTCGTCAATCATGCGCAGCAGCTCCAGTTTTTGGTCTGCAAGAATGTTGATAATCTGTTTCAGGTTGTCACCCTGCTTTTGCGATGAAATAACAGATGCCTGACGCTCTTTTTTCCAAAGTGCGTCATTCTCATTAATCCAGCTTGAAACAGACCTTTCCGACACGTTTATTCGTGTGGAAATCTCCTTGCACGTCATTCCTTCACGTACATAAAGGTCGTGCGCTTCCTTCTTCAATTTACGGTAGTATTCTTTGCTTGGCATATCGCTTCCTTTCGTTTACGCAGCAAAGGTCATATTTCATCATCACCTGTGGAAAACGGCTTTTCATGTTGGAACGTATTCTTTCCAAGTTGGAAAAAATACGTCCTTGTTAACACTGTTTTTTTTCCAAGATGAAAACGCTTTTTCCGTACCCGCCTTTCCTTTTCCAATTTTGCAGCATGAAATTTTAAATATCGCGAAAATGAATCTGACTGCAACAGCGGAAAACGGACGTGCCCGGATTGAACTCAAAGGCACAATATCAAAATGGAGGGAGACGGAAGCGGAATTCACTTCCAAAGTTGAGCAACTGATAAGATCAGGAATCAAGGATGTGCATATCTATATCAACTCTCCCGGTGGCGAATGCTTCGAAGCCAACGAGATCGTGAACGTGATCAAGAAGTTTCCCGGCAAAATTACGGGTGAAGGCGGTGCGCTGGTAGCCAGTGCGGCAACCTACATCGCTATCAATTGCACATCGTTCTCCATGCCTGCCAACGGACTTTTCATGATCCATCAGGTCAGCGGAGGGGCATGCGGGAGAGTCGCTGATATTGAATCGGCTTTGGAGGTCATGCGCAAACTGAATGAGCACTATCTGAATGCCTTCCTGTCAAAGTGCACGGACAAGAAGAAAATCCGGGACGCCTGGGAGAAGGGCGACTACTGGATGAGCGCGCAGGAAGCGAAGGAAAACGGCTTTGTGACGAAAGTTACAGGCAAGGCAAAAGTCGATAAGGCTACGGCACAAATGATTACCAACTGCGGCTACACAGGTGAAATTGAGATTACTGACTCTATTAATAACGAAAAATCAAAAAATGACATGGATTTAACAATGTTGACTACCCGCTTCGGAATGGACGCAAGTACCACGGAAGCACAATTCATCGCACAGGTAGACGTATGGAAGCGTAAGGCAGACCGCGTCGACATGCTCGAAAGACAGGAGGAGGCACGCAAGGAACAGGAAATCGAAAACATCCTGAACAGTGCGATCAAGGAAAAAAGAATCACAGCCGACGTTCGTGACGACTGGAAGGCGAACCTGACCAGCAATTTCGATACCGCAAAGAAGTTGCTTGATGCCATCAAACCCGTGGAAATGCCGGCAGTTCACGCTCCCAGCCTGACGGATTCCACAAACAAAAAGTTTGAAGACTTTCAAAACGATCCGGAAGCCTTGAGAAACCTTATGGAGAAAAATCCGGCTGAATACGAACGTCTTTTGGATGACTACGTGAAACGTAACGGAAAATAAAATACTAACCATTTAAAAAAAAGAATATGGCACAACCAGTAGACGGTCTTTATTTGAACAAGTACGTCGATCCCCAACTGTTGATCGAACGTCGCAATTACAGGGCGGACTTCATGCAAGTTTTAGGCTCTGTTCCTGCCGGAGCTTTGGCTGCGGACGGTGTACGCAGAAACAAACTGATTAACAATGTCGGTTTTCGCGTAAACAACACGGAAGATTTTGAACCGAAGCAAATGACCGGAAAGAATTATATCGTACCGTGGGAAATCTACGATACGGAACCCAGTTCCTGTACGGATGACGAAATCCGTTATCTCGCTTTTGACAAGCGCGCTGCTATCCGTGTGAAGCACAATGAAGCCTTTCAGGTCGGTATCCGCAACCATGTGCTGCACAAACTGGCTCCGGAGGATGATTCAAACGAAGAAATGCCTGTTATCCGGACAACGGGTGAGAAAGATATTAATGGTCGTTTGAGACTGTCTTATAAGGATCTGGTCGATTTTGCAACGCTCGCAAAGACGTGGAACCTTCCCGTTACCGATGCCCTGTACATGGTGCTTTCCCCCCTGCACATGGGTGACTTGTTGCTGGATAAGGATGCGTCCAAGTACTTCTATGACCGTACTTTCTACCTTGATCCGGCAACCGGAAAACCGAAAGGCTTCATGGGTATCAAGTTCTTTGAGAATAACGACTGCCCGTTCTATAATGCGGAAACAGCCAAGAAGGTGGCGGAAGGCACAAAACCGTCTGCCGAAACGGACTTTCAGGCAAGCACGTTCTTCTATGCTCCGAATACGTATTACCACATCGAATCCGTGAAATCCCTGTATCGTCCGGAAACGACCGATACACGCAGCAAGAGTCCTACATCCGAATATCGTACCCAAACCTACGGTATTGTAGACCGTATTGAAGATTTCGGTGTTGGTGCAATTTTATCAGGTAAATCCGTATAACGAATTATTTTATGGGAAATTTTACAGGAGTAATCATCAACAAAGTTAATGGCGGGCTGGTACGGGATACCGATACCAGTGACCGCATCATCTTGCTCGTGGTCGGTGGATCGGAGATCGGAAAACTTGAATATTACAAGCCGGAAAACCTCAACGACATTACCGATTTGGAAGCACTTGGTTGGGATGATACCATTGATCTTGAAAACAAGGAACTGGTGCATTACCATACCAGCGAAGTCTTCCGCCTGTCTCCGGAACGTTCGCTGTATCTTATGCTGGTTCCGAAGTCTGAAAAAGTGTCAAGCCTGCTGACGAAAGAAGATTTCGTCAATGCGGTACGTACCATCAACGGAGTAAACACCATTGGTATCTGCTCACTGACTGCGGACGAAACAATCACTGTAGCCGTACAAGAGGCACAGAAGATGGTCAATAAATTCAGGGAAGACCACCTGTATATCGATGCGGTAATATTGGAAGGTGTCGGAAAGTATATCAATGCCATTGCCGATGCTGTCGACCTCCGGAAGTTGGATGCTGAAAATGTCTCTGTCGTGATTGCACAAGACCCGGCACGGGCGGCAAAGGATGAAGCATACCGGACACACGCTGCCGTGGGAAGCGCACTCGGAATGCTGTCTGTCCGCTATGTACATGAAAATATGGGCAGTGTTGATATTGAAAACCACCCACGGACGGCAAAGGGGACAAAGGACTATCCATTGACTGACAAACTGAACGGGCTTTGGCTGGATGCAGCCTTGAGCAATGGCAAACCCTTCTCACAGTTGAGCGTATCCGACCAGAAAAAACTGACTGAACAAGGGTATATCTTCGTCGGCAGCTTTCAAGGGTATGCCGGATTCTTTTTCAGCAATTCATGTACGTGTACGGAAGCGGACAGCGACTATGCATATATTGAATATAACGCTGTTTGGAACAAGGCGGCACGTATTATCCGCAATACCTTGTTACCGCGTGTGAGAAGTAAGGTGAAAGCTGACCCGTCAACCGGATATATCAGTAATACCACGATCAGCAGTTGGGACGCGCTTGTCAAATCCGCACTGGAAACTATGGTAACTTCGGAGGATATTGCAGACTTCGACATTTATATCAATCCCAAACAGATGGCTGTCAGCGACAAGCCTTTCAATATCAAGGTAAAACTGGTTGCAGACGGTATTGTACATGAGTTTGAGATTGACTTGGGTTTCACAAATAAAATCTGAAAATATGGCATTGTTAGGAACATTAATCAACAAGTTCGGAAAAATAGCCGGATGGAACAGCGTCAAGGTTGTCATGCTCGGTCGTCAGGTAGAGGGTATCACAGCCCTTTCCTACAAAGACAGCAAAGAGAAAGACAACATCTACGGTGCCGGTGAATTTCCTGTCGGTCGCGGTGAGGGGAATTACAAGGCTGAAGCATCGATCACCCTTCTGAAAGAAGAAGTGAACGCCTTGCAACTGGCACTAGGTTCGGGAAAGCGTCTCACGGATATCGAGCCGTTCGACATTCCGGTCATGTATGAGTATAAAGGGCTTGTCATGAAGGACGTAATCCGGAACGTCGAATTCACGGACAATGGCGTGGACGTTAAACAGGGTGATAAAAGCATTGCCACACAATTCACCCTTCTTCCCAGCCATATCGATTGGAATGTGGCAATGTAGTTTAATAACCGTTTAAAAGACTTTTAAAATGAAAGAAGAAGAAATGAAAATCAAGGCTGGAAAGCCTTACGAGGAACTGACAACGGAGGAAAAGGCTTTGATTGTCGATTTCACAGAGGAAGAGCATACGGAACTGAAACTGAAATACGGAAAACGCCTGAAGCATGTCACCGTACAGGTGGACGAGGATGAACGTTACGACTACCTGATCGTCCGCCCGAAAAAAAACATCCTGCTGGCTATGGCAAAGAAAAAGGATGATCTTGAAGAAGCAAATGACATCCTGATCCGGAACTGCGTGGCGGCTGGCAATATGGAGGCGTTGGAAGATTCTACCGTCTATACTTCAGTCCTGACCGCCATCGGACAACTGATCGCCGGACAGGCGGCTTTTATCAGCAAAGCATAGAGGAATATTCATCAGCGTTCGGTCTTGTCGAGGGAATAGATGCCATCCTGAAAAAAGTATATGGCTTTGACATCCCGGACAAACTGGACGAAGATGAATGGCTCCGGCTCTATGCCGAATACCGCATGTTGCGGAAAACGGAGTTGGAAGAATTTGAAATAGTAATGCACAATGCATTCGCTAAAGTTGTAAACCGATTATTCTCAAAAGACAATGCAAGTGACTCAATGGATATTGGAACTGGTTGACAGGATCACGTCTCCGCTACATGCGGCAACCGATGCAGCCGAAGAAGCTACACGGGTGATCGATGACACGGAGGAAGTGGTTGAACGTCTTGGGGAGACATCGGGAAAAACAGCCGGAAAACTGGAAGGGCTGGGAAAGGGAATGTTCTTTCTCAACCAGCTGAAGGAAGGTGTTGACAATATCCGTGATTCCTTTAACGACGCCATCGAACCGGGCATCCGGTTTGAAACTGCCGTTGCCGAAATGTCCGGTATCACCAACATGGAGGGGAAGGAACTGGACGTTCTCGCCACCAAAGCCCGTAACACGGCAAAAGCGTTCGGTGTCGATGCGTCAAATGCTATGGTCGTTTATAAGGACTTGCTTTCAAAGATTACTCCGGAACTGAAAAAAGCACCGGACGCGCTCGAAATCATGTCGAATAATGTAATGACACTTAGTAAAACGATGCAAAATGACGTCCCCGGAGCGTCTGCAGCCATGTCCACCGCCATGAACCAGTATAAGGTTTCCCTTGATGATCCGATGAAAGCCGCACAAACTATGACGGACTATATGAACATCATGGCGGCAGGAACTGTCGAAGGGTCTGCCGAAATCAGGGAGGTCGCGGAAGCATTGAAACAAACGGGTAGTGTTGCAAAAACATTCGGGGTTGAATTTGCCGAAACAAACTCCCTGATCCAGTTGCTTGACAAATCGGGGAAAAAGGGTTCAGAAGGCGGTATCGCTTTGCGTAACACGATAGTCAAATTGCAGGCTCCGACTACGGACGCGATCAAGCAACTGAAAGCTGCCGGGGTCAATATAAAAACGATGCAAAACCAGTCCCTTTCACTGACTGACCGACTGCGTGCTCTGACTCCGGTCATGCACAACGCTACAATCATGTCCGCGTTGTTCGGAAGTGAAAACCTTGCTTCAGCGATGGCTTTGATTGAGGGTGTAGACCAAATTGACGCATGGACGGAAGCGATACAGGGTTCTACTTCTGCGGTCGACATGGCAAATAAACAAATGGATACTTATGCCGAAAAGCAGAAACGTATGCAAGCGTTTATCGACGACCTGAAGATCAGTTTCTTTGAATTTGTAGAACCGATTGCCCCTGCCATTGAAGTTGTGGGAATCTTTGTAGGCGCGCTTGTCACGCTCGGAACTGTCGCATGGTCTATTTCGCAGATCATGTCACTTGGAATAACAAAGATTGCCGGGGTTTGGATTGCGTCGATGGCTAAAATGGCATTGTCTACAATCGTGGGTAGCCGGCTGATTTCCGTCGCTATCATGGGTATCCCTGTCATCGGCTGGATCGTTGCAATCATAACGGCTGTCATCGCTTTCGTGGCTTTCCTTTATAACAAGTTTGAAGGAGTCCGTGTGTTCCTGTTCGGGCTGTGGGAAGTCCTTAAAACGGGATTTCTTTCCTTTTTCAAGACGATTCATACCATCCAAATGGGAATCATTGAAATTCTGAATCCGGTTAACTGGTTCAGGGATGACTGGAGCATTGACGACGTATTTGAACGGGTAAAGAAAGAAGTGTTTGACAACGCTGTGGCAGTCGGTCGGGCATGGGAAGAAGGCAAGGAAAAGGGACGGGAAAGCTGGCGGAACAAGGACAAAGTCCCCGGACTTGACAAGTTCCAGCTGGACACCGCACCAGCGGCAGTCAACAAACCGACCACCGTCACAACCTCAACCGGGGGGACTTCAGGGAAAGACGTGGGACTTGGTGGAAAAGGTGGAAGCAGCGTGAGGAATATCACCATGAACGTGACATTCAACAATCATTTCAGGGTTGCGGCAGGTGCGGACATGCGCGATGTTGCGGATAAGGTCAAACGGGAAATTTTAGCGGTGATAACCGATACAGTACCAGCAATAGGATAAAGTTATGACAGGAAATATAGCGTTAAATATTGGTGCATTGTTCACGGAGGTCTTCGGGATTTCATCTCCGATTTATCTTCCGTGGGGACGAACCCTGCAGGATTACGATCCGGGGAAATACATCGGAGTGACAACGATTCCGGATGCCGAAGCCGAAGCATACAGTTGGATGGGGACTCCGGTCATCGGGACGTTTACCCTTGACGGTAACAAGCAATACAGCACCTATAATCCGGACGGGTCACGCGGCACGATGAATATGGCTAGTTTTCCGATGCCGTATGCAACGATCGTGGACTTTTCGCGCTCGATGAACTGTTCAAAAACGAAGGTATTGGGTGTTCACGGAACTGTAAAGGAAGTCTACGGGCTCGACGACTGGAAAATCAATATCCGGGGATTCTGCATAGCAGACAAAAGCCGGGAAGGTTATAAGACGGTTGCCGAACAAGTGAACGCGCTCTGCAAGTTCCGCAAAGTGACGGAAGCGGTCGGAGTTACGGGAAGCATCTTCAACAACAAGGAAATTTACTCCATTGTCATTGATAACATTTCGTTCAATCCGATTCAGGGAAACAGCAGCGTAGTTCCGTTCACGATAGAAGCAACGAGTGATAACCCTTATGAACTGACACTATGAGCTATATGATGTGCAGCCGGATCACATTCCCGGCAAACAAGAGACGCGAGGAACTGGTCATCTATACGATTTCGTCGGTTCACATCGAAAGTTCATGGAAGATGCTGACAGACTCTGCAGAAATAGTCCTTCCCAGGCGTATCAAATACTTTGCCGGAAAAGACCTGAAGGAACTGCTGTCTGCCGGGGATCAGGTGAAGATTGAACTCGGATATGATTCCAACCTGTACACGGAATTTGAAGGATATATATCGCTGATCGGCTGGGGTGTTCCAGTGACGATCCGGTGCGAGGACGAAATGTATAACCTGAAAAGAAAAACAGTGTCCTATTCCGCAAAGAATGTCACACTGAAGAAACTGCTTGCAGACGTTGCCAAAGGCTATGAGGTGAAAACGAACTATGATGCTGAACTTGGTGCGGTACGGTATTCTTCCAGAACGGTCGCGGAAATCCTGAACGACATCCGGAAGAAAACCAACCTCCACTGCTATTTCATCGGTAAAGTCCTGTATTGCGGAAATGTCTATTCCGAAAAGGTCGACACCGAAAAGGTGAAAATCGTACTGGAAAAAAATGCCGTCAGTCAGAACCTGAACGAAACCAACGGTGAATTTCAGGTCAAGGTTGTCAGCATCGGTGCTGGCGGCAAGAAACTGGAAGCAAAAGCCGGAACGGAAGGAAGTGAGGTCTATAACCTGACTTACAATGAAAAAGGAAAGTCCGTCAAGGTCGAAGACCTGAAGAAGTTCGCCAGAGATTTCTATGAAATCCTTAAAAAGCAGAAGTACCGCGGGGGCGTCGAACTGTTCGGGATACCTGTCGTCCGTCACGGTATAACGATTGACCTGAAGAGTGAAATAACTCCGGAAATGAACGGATACTATTACGTTGAGAAGGTGACAAAGGATTTCAGTGACGATGCTACATACAGGCAAAAATTAGAGTTGGGAGGACGTGCGGAATGACTACGGATGAACAGTTACGTGATGCGCTTGAAAAATGGCGCGAAGGGGCTAGACAGGCGCAATTGCGCTGGGTAACGGTAGACAAGGTTGATAAAGAAAACAAGGCAATGGATGTGACCGGGGTCATTGACCAGCTTGAATATTATGATGTCCAGTTGGGAATGGGTGCATTATGCATCTATCCGAAACCGGGAACAACTTGTCTGGTCGGAATCATCGAGGGACAGGAGACTGACGCCTTCCTGATTTCTGCTGATGAGGTGGACGAAATTGTGCTGAATGACGGGACATTGGGCGGACTGGTAAAAGTCGGGGAACTGACGGAACGGCTGAACCTGATTGAAAAGGACATCAATTCATTGAAGCAGAAATTGTCAGGATGGACACCTGTACCGAACGACGGGGGATCGGCTTTGAAAACGGCATTGTCTTCCTACATTTCGGAATCACTAAAAGAGACACAGGTCAGGGACATTGAAAACGAAAGGGTGAAGCAATGAAAGGACTATTACTCGACAAGGATGGTGATATCAGAATTGTCCCCCATAAGGGAAAAGACGGGTTGACCGGGTTCGTAATCGGTGACACTCTGATTCAAAATGCGGCAATCGTGCTTGAGCTGAATCAGGGTGAGTTGAAAGAAGACCCGGTGCTGGGTGCGAACCTGATCCGGTATATCCGTTCACAGGCTGATAAAAGAGCCATTGAGAAACAAATGAAAATCCACCTGAAACGCGCGGGCATTGACTATTCGGAGCTGGTGGATAAAATAAATATTGAAATTACTAACGATTAAAATGATTGAAAATGAAAGCAAGTAACGATCTGATTAAAAAGTTCGGAGTAGACAAAATCATTCACGGACTGATTGGGATGCTCATTTTAGCCGTGTGCGTGGTAGCATCTGTTTTCCTGTTTGGGGTGAGCTTCCCTAGCGTATTGGGCGGCATGGTTTTGGGAACTGTATCCGCATGGCTGGCTGGTAAATGGAAGGAATCGAAAGACGATATTCCGGACATGGCAGACATTCGGGCGACGGTACGCGGAGCATTATTGGCAGATGCGGTCATATTACTGGTGTGGATAGTCTTCCGCCTGATTTTATAAGTATGTATCATGAAAAGACTACACGTACAGTTATGGATCGCAGTTTTCCTGTCCGTATCCGGAATGATCCTGCTGTTTTGCGGATTTTGGGTAGTACCTACGGGACAGATTGACAACTCGGTTTTAGTCGCCTATGGCGAAGTTTCAACTTTTGCGGGCGCACTCTTCGGAGTTGATTACAGGTATAAATGCAAGTATAAGAAATACATTCAAGGAGAAGACGAAACAGAAAATAAGGAGGAAAAGAAAGATGAATAAACCTATATACATTATCATTCATTGTTCTGCAACACGCGAGGACAAAGATTTCACAGAGAAGCAAATTAATGATTCACACGTAGCCCGTGGCTTTGGAAAATGGGGATACCATTACTATATCCGGAAAGACGGACGTGTGATCCCCATGCGGGCGGAGAACGAAATCGGAGCACATGATAACTTTATCGTTCCCGGTATGAAAATCAGTTATAACCGATGTTCAATCGGTATCTGCTATGAAGGGGGACTGGATAAAAACGGCAAGGCAAAGGATACCCGGACGGACGCACAGAAGAAAACTATGCGCGAGCTCGTTCAGGACATTTGTCATCGCCACGACATTATTGATATCCTCGGGCATCGAGATACCAGTCCGGACAAGAACGGGAACGGCATCGTCGAAAAATGCGAGTGGATGAAAGAATGTCCTTGCTTCGACGTAAAGAGTGAATTTACCTCATTTTTACCACCTGTAATCGTTCGACCGTAATGAAAAAGATACTCGTTTTTTTACTCACAATCGTGGTGCTGTCCGTCTGTTCCTGCCGATCGTCCAAAACGGACACGACCGTCCATCAGGATAACACGGAACAGAAGCAGACGGAACAGGAAGAAGTTTCTACGGACAAAGCGCAGGTTGACGTAAACAAGAACGTTGAACGAATTATCGAGATGATGCAGCAAATGGAATTCAACTGGCAAAAGACGAACTATTCGCCACCGGATTCGACCGGGAAACAATACCCGACCTCTACGGAGACAGCGACGGGAACGTCTACCAAACAGGAGAAAGAAACCTATAATGAACAGATTCAGGTACAAATACAGGAAATCCAGGAAACCCTGCTGACACTGAAGGAACAACTGGAAAAACAGGAGAAGAATGATACAAAGGTCGTTGAAAAGGTCGCGTACATTCCTCCGTGGGCAAAAGCCGTAATAGCAGCCTTTTTTATTGCATTTGTATTTTTTATTTATAAAAATGTAAGATGAAAACTGTAGTACAAGCCGGACAAACCCTGCTGGACATAGCCGTGCAGGAATATGGTACAATCGAAGCGGCTTTCATGCTTGCCAGGACGAACGATATGGGCATAACGGACACCCTACAAGCCGGACAGGAAATCGAAACCCCGGAAAAGGTCTATAACAGTGAATTGGCTGATTACTGCCAGCGGAACTCCGTTTGTCCGGCTACTTCTGAAACCGCCTCAAATGCGGTACGATTGAGAATTTTCACCGAACAGTTTACCGAACAATTTAAGTAATGGCTAGAACAATCGCAGAAATAAAGAAAGAAATGACGGATGCCTATATGTCAAACAGCATTATCCGTGACCTGTATGGCATCACGGGTGATGCCGACTTTGATTCGGTGTTTTCCCCCGTATCAATAGAAAGTACCCTGTTTTACATTTTTGCGGCAACAGCGCACGTCATAGAGCAAATGTTTGACCAGTTCAAATCGGACGTGGAGGAACGGATTGACGCCAATATCATACCGACCGTGCGATGGTATCATAGCAGTGCGCTGGCTTTCCAGTATGGTGATCCGCTGGTCTATGATCCGGAGAAATACCAGTTCCGGTATTCCGTTATCGACAAAACCAAACAGCTTGTCAAGTATGTGGCAGTCAAAGATCGCGGAGGAAGTATTCAGATACTCGTGTCCGGAGATGAGGGGGGACTTCCTTGTCCTTTGACCGGGGACGTTTTGACGGCATTTAAAAGCTATATGAATTCGATCAAGATTGCCGGGGTAATCTTGTCGATACAGTCAATTCCGGCAGATGACATCCGTATCAACGCGACCATAGAAGTCGATCCTATGGTTATCAACGCTTCCGGTATCCGCCTGACGGATGGTAGTAAACCAGTACTTGCCGCCATCAACGATTATCTGAAAGGTATCGAGTATGGCGGTAAATTCAATAAGACAAAACTTGTTGACGCGATACAGAGGGTTGAAGGCGTACTGGATATCGAACTTGGAGAATGTGCCGCAAAAGCGGCATCCGCTACGGAATATAACGTAATTAAAAATAATAACTATACGGCTGTAGCCGGGTGCTTCATCCTGAACAGCCTTGAAACCTCCCTGACTTATGTGGTATGATTTTGACATTATCAAATACGCGCAGTATGTGCTTCGTCCGTCATTGAGGAAAAGGAAGATATTTGCAATCATATCCATCTTCCTTCTCCCTTTAATCTTCATTTACACCCTGTTTAAAAGCTACCGTAAACAGGCTATCAACAAGCTGAATATAAACGGTCAGGTGATATATATCGAGAAAGTGCTGAACGACAGGTTTTTCTTGAAAAACAGGGAAATATACATCACTGATATTGCGGGAAAAGAATCGTACCTGTATCACCGCAGGGAAGAGCAAATCCCGTCCTACCTGTATAAACGGGGTGAAGGAGTGGGAAAGAAACACATCCAGCAGCGCGGTGAAGGGAACTATTCGGGAAATTACATGGTGAACATACCGTCGTTCCTGTCAACGTATGAGAATGAGATTAAAAACTTGATTGACTATTATAAACCAGCCGGACGAACCTACGTCCTTAAAATATACGAATATGAATAAACTGTTATTTAAAGAAGGCGGACAGCCATTTTATTTGGATGATTTGGAATTTATGCAAGAATCCACAGCAGACGTATTGAAAGCCATTTGTTCCGGGATGAAACTGGGAGAGAAACATATTCTGTTAAGCGATCCGGTCAGCACGGAAATCCTTGGTTCCAATACAGTGTATACTATTGTCGGAAATGGATATATCGTGATAGATGATGAAGTTTATCCGATAAAACCGGATATTCTTACTGTGCCTACATCACAACCAGTATACTGGGTGGTTGTTCAGGAAAAATTTCAAAATGAAATATTTGCGGACAATTCTGAAGCGCAAGTATATGAGCGCAGGTATGTAAAACTGTCAACAACATATACAAAGTCAGATATGTATGTAGGCAGAAATGATGTAGTAACATTCAGGAATAAAATATTGGCTATTGTCACAGATTATTTGGACAAGACCATAATAGAAAAGGACATGAAAGCCCAGTTATCCCTAAGTGAAGTCGTTTCCGGAAAAGCAGAAATCATATACCGGGCAAAACAGACGGGCAATGAAACTGTCTATTTTAATATCTTGGCTGCTGCCAATACAGGAACTTCCATGATAGCTCCTGAAGTGAACGGCAAACGGAGATTATGTACATTTGATTCGTCTGTAAAGAATATTTCCGGAGTGTTCAGTCTATCGATGTCGTATGCAGATTCATGGGATAATCCACAATCAATGATTGTTCAACTCACATTCGATAACGGCAACTGTTATATAGCTTCAGCAGATGGCAGCCCACTTGTCCAAATGCCTGCAAGTACTATTTTAATCGAGGATACATTAAAGATTTAACTGATAATGGCAACAATATACGAATTAAAAAGACGGGCACAGGAACTTTCGGCAAAGAAAGATTCCTTATCCATATCACCTGAAGAAGTGGGCGGCTTGATTGATGAAACGCTGGATGTCATCAACGAAGCGGAGAAAAACCAGATCGGGTTGGGGATTCGTAACACATACACCACCGTCGCGGAGATGAACGCGGACAGTACTTCCCCGGTCGGTTCTGACGAAAAGCCGTTGAAATTCGGTCAGATCGTGACGGTGTATGACGAGAATACCCCCGATGCAGTCGACAATGGTAACATCTACGCCTTTCAAAATCCGGGGTGGAAACTTGTCTCAACGACAGGCAACCTTTCCGTATATGCAAAAAAAGAAGATGTAGAAACGGCAAAGAATACGGCTGATGCTGCACAAAAGAAAGCCAACGAAGCTGCGGAATCCGCTAAAAAAGCGAATGAAAATATCGGAAAGCTGTCCGATAATATCGGCACGGAATCGGAAAGCGAAGACGGGACAGTATGGGGTAAACTTAAAAGCCTTTCTGACGATGCCGACAGCACATCACAGGACGTGTCTTCATTAATGGTAGATTTCGTACATCACTCAACAGAACGCTTCGACGAAATAGTAACAGACTCTTCCATTGTGTTGGAGCAGTCCAATGCGCCTACTGAAGACGGTAAAATTGTATTTGTCGCCAGTCTGGGTAAATTTGCCTGCTTCGTTGACAACAAGTATTATCCAAGCTGGAAAGGTGTTGATGCCTATATGAATACCGACCGCACACACCCGCACGAGAATAAAATATACCTGTTCGGGAACAAGACCTACATCTACTTTGCCGGGGCTTTGCTTTCTGCCGACTCCGACGCGATGCAGTTAGCCGCGTCTGCGGACTTGGCTGCAAAAGCGGCAAAGAAATCGGCTGAAGACGCACAGGCTACCGCGTCTTCAGCATTGTCGCTGGCTAACAAAGCCCTGTCCGTTATCAATGTCAACGAAATATGTGGCGGCTCTGTCTATTCCTTGTCCGCAGCCATTGCCGCAATTACGGAAAGGGAGAATGCGGATAATGTCACTTATCGCAAACCGGGTATCGTATTGACTTATAAAATTGCTGAAGGTGAATGGGAATCCAAACAGTTTGCCGGATCATCCCTTGAAGGCTTTGCCACAGAAGCGAACTGGACGGACTTCGGTGGTGCTGGTGGCGACATGACGGGCAAAGGCGCAGTGCTACTGATCGATGAAATTGCACCATTATCAAACGGATACTATATTCTTCAAACGGCTATCAATGCCCTGACAGCTTACGAGACAGCAAATGAAACGGAATGCATCAAACCCGGTGTGGTTATCATCTACCGCACCGGAAAGGAAACATTCGAGTCCAAACAGTTGTGCGCGTCCCGTGCCGATTATAATGACTTGGCGGCATGGAACGACTTCGGTTCTGCCGCTGGGGGAACAGTCGAAACCGATTCCGAAATCATCAAGGACAGCGTGAACCCGGTAGCAGGTGGTGCGGTCTATGATGCCATGCCCGTCGACGTGGATGGCGAACAGGCGGAAGACGGAACGGTGCGTGTGTACATGAAGAACGCGGAAGGGTTTCCGCTGGGCGACGGTTTCACCTTTGCAGTCGGAACTGGTGGCGGTGGGGACGTTGCCGGGACAATCGTGTATATCTATCCGCAAAAGACCTCCCTGTATGCCGCACTCGGAACTGACGACCTGACAATCAGGCTTGCAATCCTGTCACGTACCGGATCGGGTGAAATGGTTTCATACAACAATATCGAAACCCTGCAACTGAAAGACAAGTCAACGGGGGAAACGCTTGAAACGTTCAACGTGAACCGGGAAAGTTCCCCGTCAGATACGGACTACACTTTTGTGATTCCCGTTAAAAGCTATTTCAGCGAAGCGATGAACCGCAAGTTTGTGGTCGTTGCCACCGATGACGGGGGAAACACCGCGCAGAAGACAATCAGCGTCACGGCTGTAAACCTGAAACTTTCCCGTGTATGGGCTTTGTACAAAACATTGCAGGAAGGTTCGGGACTCATCACCATGACGGACGTGTTCAAACTGTCCTCCGCCAATAAGTCAACCGTTACGGCACATATCAAAATAGGCGACGAATGGAAGCTGATCTCACAAACCAGCGTGGCTTCCACACGCTCACAGGACTTGCAAATCAACGTTTCGTCTTTGGGACTGAAACATGGTGCATATACTGTCAGGATTGTCGCACAGGACGTGGAATCGGGCGTATGGTCGAACTACCAGTTCTTTGATGTGATGATTGTCAACCCGTCAAGTCTTATGCCTGTCGTCGCGCTTGCGCATTCCGAAGAAACGGAAACGGCATGGTCAGTCAGGAAGTATGCAAACCTGAACATCGAAGTGGCGTGCTATGATCCCAGCCATGTCGCTACCGATGCCCATGTCGAAATACACAAGGTCGCGAAAGTTACCAATACCTCTACCGGAGACAACAGTGAAACCGATACGGTGCTGACTATCGTATCAGTAGGACGTAACAGTACATTCAACCTGTCCACCCGTGTCGACGGTTTTACGATTGCGGACAATATCAGGAACGTGCTGGGTATTTACGGCAAATGCGGAGCCGGAGAAAGCAATACGATCGAGTACTCCGTTAACAGTTCCGTCATAGACATCAATGGTGACTCCAGCTATATGATTTGTTTCAATCCGGCAGACAAGGACAATTCGGATCAGGACAAGTCATGGCTGTACGGACTTTATGAAATGAAGCAGACCGGATTCAACTATTCCACGAATGCCTTTGTCGCTGACAAGACCGAAGGAAAAGCGTTCAAGGTTTCGGATGATGCCACCGCATTGTGTACTTATCGTCCCTATAACCGTACCAATATTGAGCAGACCGGATCGACTACCATCATCAAGATAAAAACGCAGAACGCTGCCGATCCTGACGCGAACGTTGTGTCATGCTGGGACGAAGCAAACCAAATCGGGTGGCGTATCACTTCAAAATGCGTGTACTTCAAAGCACTCGGAACTGAACTGATTGAACGGTATTTCAAGCCGGGCGACATCTACGAGTTTGCCTTTGTCATTGAAAAGGCAAATGCGGAAGAGGACGGCAAAGGCTATATCAAGCTATATTGTGACGGTGACCTGATTGGCGCATCCAAATATACGGCAGGACAAAGCGCGATCAAACAGTCCGAACAAATCAGCTTCTCCGGAACAGCCGGGGAACTGTACATGTACCGCTTGCTCTCTTGGGAAAAGGAAATGGCGGACGAACAGATCAATGACGAGTTTGTAATCGGCAAGTCCGATACGGACGAAATGATCGCTTTGAACAAAAAGAATGATATCCTAACCGACAATAAAATCGACCTGAACAAAGCACTTGAAATGTGTGACTGTCTGGTGGAAATGCCGCACGGGGATTATAAACTTGAAACGCTTGACAACGTAACGGATACGTCCACCAAGATATATACAGACCTGTATCTGTTCTGCAAGGACAAAGGTATGAGCCTTATTATCGAGAACGTGGAAACGACCAATCAGGGAACGACATCCGCCTTCTATCCGACCTATAAAAACCGGAAATACAAGCTGAAAAAGGCAACTATTCGCGCAATGTATCCGGAACGGGCTCCGCAGGCTTTGCTCGACGCGATTGCAAACAAGAAAATCATTTTGCGTGGTGAGACTATTCCATTCGACAAGGTTTGCCTGAAGGTCAACTATGCATCACCCGACAAGGTAAACACCCCGATTTCCCGTATCAATAACGATATGCAGAAGGCTTTGGGCGAGGAATATATGACCCCAGCGCAGAACGCGTACTATGCGGATGAAAACAACACGCTGGACTTGCGTACAAGTATTGACGGTAACAGTGTGCTTGTCTTCAAGTCGGATACCGGAAATATCAATGACGCGTACTTTTGGTGTCGCGGTGACTGGAACATTGACAAGGGAAATCCACCGACTTTCGGCTTCAAGGATGTTCCCGGCTACAATGCCGATTGTTTGAGTTATGGCGACTTCACCGACCTTCCGGACGTGACGGAATCCTATTTCATGTCCCATGCTGACGACTACGATCAGGATACGATCTACATGCTTTCCAAATCGACGGACGCTTCGTACAAGTTCATGGAATACGTCGACGGGGCATGGAAGAACACTACCGGAACAATCTCTTTCAACGGCAAGAAAACGGTCGTTACCGGACGTGTCCTGAATCCGGTTGAATGTGTTGAAATGCTTAATTATGAAGGTATGTGCATCTTCGATGATATCGACAACTTCATGACCATGCAGTCGACGCACAGCAAGTGGGTGAAAGGCTTGTACGGTGCGGAACTGTCAACGGAAAGCCTTGTTCCCAAATGGACGATGTTCTTTGAATTCCGTACACCGGACGATGACGGCATGAACCTTGCCTATGCGCTTGGAAAGAAGATACCGTACCACTGGAAACAGTTCTGCGAATGGGTGTATTCATGTAACCCGAAGAACCGTATGGCAGGCGGCAAAATCAGTATCAACGGGGCACAGGTCAGCGATACGCTCGAAAACCGATACCGGAAGCTGGTTGAGGAAATGGACAAGTATTGCAGCGTGGCTTCTTTCCGCGCATACCTAGTCCGTATCCTGTATCATTCAGGCGTCGACCAGTTATCGAAAAACAGCATGTGGGCTTTGTACCTCTGCCCGGACGGTATTTACCGTTGGTACATGAACCACGATTATGATTCTGACAGTACGAACGGAAAGAATAATTCCGGTATCTTCAAACTTCCGTATAACGTGATGCTTGACAGCGTCATGGAGGGGGAAAACGTATTTGCCGGACGTATGAGCGTCGTTTGGCAAGGCATGTGGCGTTATGATCAGGTCGGACTTGCAGCGACCGCAGAGAAAATCCGCACATCGCGCCTTCCGGGTGGCGAATCCGCTTTCTCCTACGAAGCTGTTCTGCGTGAATCGGAAGAAAAAGACCACCTCTTGATCCCTGCGATCGTCGCCTGCCGTGATTCCGTGGCGAAGTATATCACCAATCCGGGCGGTCAGGCGTTCAACGTGATCTCCGGTATGGGTATCCCTTACCGCCATTACTATGTGTCTGCCCGTTATGACTTCCTTGACGCTTATTTCGGTGTCAGCACGATCCTGAAGGCGGATAATATGTGCATGTTCCGCGCCATCGGTGAGGACATCAATATCGAAGTGACCGCAAGCGAGCAATGGAAATTGTGGGCGGGCTTCAATACGCCAGCCGCACAACAGGGGGCATGGGCGGAAGAAGACGGCTCAAAGGTGACATTCCATTTCGACGGTTCAAACTCATCGAGCGCGATCTATATCATCGGTGCATCGAAGATCAAGTCTTTGGGTGATTTGAGCACTGTCAACATCGACGGTACACAGGCAAAGGACTTTACTACGTTGATCCGTGTCGAGGAACTGGTGTTCGGCAGCAAACGCGAAGGATATGCCAACAATAGCGTCACAGACCTCCCGCTTGGTGAGAAACCGTACATGAGACTCCTGAACGTTGAGAACTTCAAAAAGCTGGTATCTCTTGACCTGACCGGGGCAACACGCCTTTTGCGCCTGTTGGCGTACGGCAGTTCCCTTCAAATCGTCAACTTTGTGGGTGGCTGTCCGGTTCAATATGCGGAATTGCCGACCGCCATGACACAGTTCAAGTTGATGAACCTCGATAAGTTGAGCTATAAGGGGCTGAATGCGGACACAGGCATCGTTGTTGAATCCATGCCGAACATCACCACACTGCGCGTGGAAAACTGCCCGCTTATCGACGTTGTAAAGATGATCCGCGATATAATCGATTCGCAGGAAGGTAATGTCGTATTCCGCCATATCCGTATCACAAACCGTGATTTCATCGGGAACGGTTCGGAAGTGCTGGAAATCCTGCAACTCGGTATCGGGGGACTGGATGAAAACGGTAATCAGGTAGAGAAGCCCGTACTTACCGGGAACTATCTGCTGGATGAAGTCATCGAGAACTCGGATATAGAAGCGATCCGTAACGGCTTCGAAGGTCTGACCGTCAGCACCATAATCGACGCTTATATCAAGATCATCGACTGGTTTAATACGGAAGCGTATGGCGGAGAACCCTATTATCCCGAAGTCACATTGGATAATGTGGGTGAAATCATAGACTATTATAATGGTGAGACCTATGAAGAATACCTTCAACGGTTTGCGGAAGAAAATATGGATATTAACGATATAGTAAACAGCAAATAACATGAGTACAAAAGAACAGAGCGCAACCCTGCTGCGTCTCAATAAACAGGAACAGGTAAAAGCCTTGCAGGCGGTAGGCTTTGCCGACATTACGGAAAACTCGCGTGCCAGCGAATTCCCGAACCGGATAAAGTGGGCTACCGGGTTGCTGGACATGCGGGTGGCATGTAACCGGATTTCCGATAATTCCAAATGGTATTTTACCCGTGAGGAATGGAACTCGTTGACTCCTGCCAACAAGTTGAAGTTTATCCGTCGTGGTTTGTGTATCCGGGCACATTCGCAGTCTTTTGTCATTGCAGCACAAGAGTGTTATGCAGTTGACTTGTCTTCCAGCTTCTATTGGGGCGGTCTTGGTAAAACGATTGACGGGCTTTCCGCAAAGATGCTGGGCAAAATGTACACCTGCTTCACCGGGAAAGAAGATACACGCCTGATCCTTGATGCCCTGAAAGGAACAAACTCGAACGGTGTGGAAGGCGCACCCGCTGCGGAAGCTGCCGTAGCCTATAAAGCCTTCACGCTTGATGGCGACGGTCTGGAAGATGATACAGAATGGTTCTTGCCTTCTTCCGGACAGATGATGATCATGTATCGATACCGTGACCAAATCAATGAAATGTTGCGTGCATTTTGGAGCAGTGACAGCATGCTGTTGACGGACAAATACTATTGGACGAGCACGTACTATGATACGACAAATGCATGGACGTGTAATTTGAATACCGGACACATGACCGTACAGAATAAAAATACAAGCCTGTTGCATGTAAGGGCAACGGCAGAAGATTAACCCATTAAAAACAGTGTATTTATGACAGACAAGAATAATGAAAGCGCATTGCTTTTGCGTATGAATAAAGAAGAACAGGTATCTGTTTTGCAGGAGATCGGTTTCACCAGCGTGAATGAAAATCCGCCTGCCAGTGACATTGCAAAATATATCAGATGGGCTGGCGGGCTGCTTGACCTGTCCTTTGCCACAATCCGGATCGAAGACGGTGTCAACGTGTTTTTTACTGCTGAAGAATGGAATTCCCTTAGTGCAAATAACCGTTCAAAATACCTGCGTATAGGTGTCCGTATCCGTGCGGATCGTCGCCAGTTCGTCATAGCGAAAAGCGACTGCACTGACGATATAGGCGGACGTACTTTCAAATGGGGGGCATACGGTACGGACATCCGTGGCGTTAAGAATTACGGGAACGGTAATCAAGGGCTTTATGAAACGGCAGACGGAAAGCAAAATACAGATGCTATCATAGAAGCCACCGCAGGAGTTAAGGATAATTCTGGTGTTGTCGGTGCACCAGCCGCGGAAGCAGCAAAGAACTATAAGGCTTGTACGCTTGAACAGGACGGACTTGAAGACAAAACCGAATGGTATCTTCCCAGCGAAGGAGAACTGATCATCATCGCCAAATATAAGACCGAAATCAACGAGTTGCTATCCTCTGTATCAGGTAATCAAAATATAATTACAACGGACTGGTATTGGAGCAGTACCGAATACGACGCCTCGTTCGCGTGGTACGTGAGCATGTGCAGCGGCTACGTGTCCACGGGCAACAAGCCTTCCGCAGGCAGGGTTCGTCCCGTTTCCGCAATAGATTCTTTATCTCTTTAACTCTTTATCTCTTAGATAGTTACGTTTAATTAGCCCCGGTAGGGGCTTTTTAAGTTTTAAAATTTTGAAAAAATGAGTGTTAATAGTTTGACAATCATTAACTTTGCGGAGCAAAAGAAAAATTTTAAAAATATCAAAAATTAACATGGGAAAAGCAGAGGACAGACCAGTCTATCAATTAATGTATCGGTTATTAATGTTGATACTTGATGCAAGAGACAAGTTTCCGAAGAATTACAGGTACGAATTCGGTACGGAACTTATGATGTCCGCCCTTCGTTGTTGCGAGTTGATCCGTTATGCAAATTCAAGCCTTCCGCGTCGAGTGGAATACCTGAACGAATTCCTTGTTAAGTTTGATACGTTGAAACTCTTATTAAGGGTATGTCGAGACCGGAAACTGATCAATATTCAGACGACAGCAGACATCATTGAGATGGTCACGTCAGTTGAAAAGCAAATTTTAGGGTGGCGAAATTTCACCGCTTCCCAAGAGAAGACAGCTTCCGTAAAGCCAGAGCCATAATCTTCACGGAGTTTATGGGAGAGCAATCTAATTTATCTATTGGGCATTCCTCCGGTGATGAACCGGGAAAGACTAAGACAGTGAATGCTGAATCCTCGAACGCGTGGTACGTGAACATGAACAACGGCAACGTGAACACGAACAACAAGACTTCCGCAGGCAGGGTTCGTCCCGTTTCCGCAACAGATAAACCGATCTATGACATACCCTTATCCTCAATTATAGAAGCATACGATGACTGCTGCAGGCAAAAGCGCAATACTAATGACTGTATTGAGTTTTCCTTCAATTATGATACGGGGCTGGTTGCTGTATGGGAAAGTATAAGATACGGTCATTATGAACCGGGGTTCTCTGACTGCTTCATGCGCAAAAAGCCCGTGTTGCGTGAAGTATTTGCCGCTGCTTATATCGACCGTGTCGTACACCACTGGATCGATCTTCGCCTTGACCCGATTTTGGAGGAACGCTTTCAGGCACAGGGAAACGTTTCAAAGAATTGCCGGATAGGGGAAGGATGCCTGTCTGCAGTTATGCGTATGGACGAAATGATTAAAGAAGTCAGCAAGAACTACACACAGGACGCATACATCTTTAAAGGTGATTTAAAAAGTTTTTTTATGTCCATGTCGAAGTCTCTATTATGGGAAATGATTGATATATTTGTTCGCGACAATTACAAGAAAGACGACATCGAATGTTTGCTGTATCTGCTTCGGGTTGTCATATTCCACCAGCCACAAAAAAAATGTCATAGGAAATCTCCATTACATCTGTGGGATAAACTGCCGAAAGACAAAAGTCTGTTTTACAGCAGCCCGGAACGTGGTGTCGCCATTGGTAATCTTCCTTCTCAAAAGTTTGCGAATTTCATCGGTTCAGTGTTTGACCATTATGTTACTATAATATGCGATATAAAGCACTATGTACGTTTTGTCGATGACTTTGGCTTTGTCATGCGTTTTAAAGAAGATATTCTGAAAAACGTTCCTTTACTCAATGACTACCTGAAAGAACAGTTACTCCTAGAACTTCACCCTAAAAAGATATATATACAGCACTATTCAAAAGGTGTTTTGTTCGTAGGCGCATTCATACTTCCCAATCGAATCTATATTTCAAATCGTGTCGTGGGAAATATATATGATGCAGTCAGCAAGTATAACAAGATCGCAAAAGAAGGCTTCTGCGAAGCCCATATTGAGACTTTCGTGGCTACGATGAACAGTTACTATGGATTGATGAGACATTTCAATACGTACAATCTAAGGCGTAAAATCGGAAAGATTATTGCTCCTGAATGGTGGCAATATATATACGTTGAAGGACATTGGGAAGTTTTTGTAATAAAGAGTGAGTATAATTTTAAGAAACAAGTAAAAAAACAAATAAGAAAAGGCAATGCGAAAAAATATCTTACCCCTGAAATCAGTTAAGCCTATCGAACAACAATCCGACGGAACATGGATAATTCGATATGCAATACAATCAATCGGTAGAACTGATAGTGAAGGAAACGAACTGGTAACGTTTGCCAGTTCTACATTCTTGGAAAAACCAACATTGGAAATGATAAAGAAGAGTATTCATAGATATGCGATGAGCGTTCTTGATAACGAAGATGTTCTTCCGCTTGTTGCTAATCCTGATTTATCCGTTTACATGATCATTGATTAATTTAAAGAAGGTGTGTCGTAATACACGATGCGCCTTCTTTTTTTTCATTGACTATAAAAATCGGTTCATTTTCTTTAAGCTGCGATATTTTGAGGATTTCTTTGGTTTATGTGTTCGCAACATCTAAATAGAGCAACTGTAAGCTCATAAAACGGTCTAATCAGCCAATCCATACCTTCTTTAGTCATTTTTGCACACATCTTTTTTATATTGAAGGCAATGGCAAAGAAGGAAAAGTCCATGAAGACCTTATCCTTTCCAAAATGGCGGAAACGTTTGTAATTCATATTGTTTTTCATTTGTCCGAACACGGCTTCCGGTTCTATGCATCTCTGTCCTCTGTGTTTCAGTCCTTCCTCTGAGCAGAGCAACTCTTTGGCTTTTTGCTTGTATTTTCTGAGTCTGTGATTCAACTCTATCGTTCTGTTCCCCTTTGCTTTAAAACATCGGCATCTTAGCGGACAGCCTTCACATCTGATGGCTCTGTACGTGGCATTTTCGCTGACATATCCGGATGCTGTTTTCACATGTCTAGTCCCTATCCTTTGCATCTTCTGTCCCATGGGGCAGATACAAAAGTCTTGTTCTTCATTGTAGTAGAAGTTTTCCGCCCTGAACGGGTCCGGTTTGAATCTCGGCCGCTGTTCCATGTGGAAGTAGTTGTATTTGACGTAGCCCGCCATACCGTTTTCTGACATGAAGCGGTAATTCTCCTCAGAACCGTAGCCGGAATCGGCCACCACCGTATGGGCCAACCTGTCATATCTGCTTGAGAAGGATTGCAGGAAAGGTATCATGGTCAGTGTATCCGTAGGGTTCGGAAAGAGTGCAAAATCGGTAATGAACTGGTTCTCGGTGCCGATCTGGAGGTTGTAACCGGGCTTTGTCTGGCCGTTACGCATGGCATCCTCCTTGGATTGTTAAGGAAACCTGACGGGGATAAAAATCCCCGGTCCTGGGGCTTCCCGTGCTAGGGGCGGCGGAGGCGTTTTTCGCACTCCGGGCATCTGCGCGCCAGTTCGGCGGCATTGGCTCCGGCATCTATCCCCGTGCCCGTGTGCCCGTACCTCCGCGCCAGCGTTTCGCACTCGGCCTCATCCAGCGGCGACGCGTGCCTGTAGCCGCGCCGCTCCATTTCGAGCACAAGCTCCTCGTGCCGCCGGAACATGCGCCGGGGGTCCACCAGCTTCCCGGCGAGGAACCCGTCAATGTTTTTTCCGCGCCGTAAGCTTCCGAGAAGCATATGTAATTCAACATGTTCGCCCAGCAGGTGCTTACGGCACATCGTTTCCGGGGGAAGCATCCACATTCGCATAGCCGTACTCCTTTGCCGGGAGTCTAGCGGGCGGGGCGCTTCCATACAATGAGACTTGTGCGGGCTTGCGGCGCTTGGGCTGTGCCTTTGCAGCCGCCATTCCGCCGGAGAGGAACCGGGTTGCGCCGCCGTTTTCCCTTGTGCGGCCTCCGTCCGTTTCGCGGCGGGAAGGCTGCCCATGTGGGCGGGGCACTGACGTAACCCCGGGAGCCGGGAACCTTGAGCCCGGTGGAGGACGGGCCCTTCCCTGCACTCCGCGGGATTACGTCGGCAGCGGGCTTTCAGCTCCGTGCCGTGAAGAGAGCGTTCCATATATAGAGTATCAAGTCAAGATAAAATTCCATATATGAGATTAAAAACCACCGTATGGATTCCAAACACAGCATTATGTATGGGAATCCATTTCCCAACCATGCGAAAAAAGATCAGAAGAAGGCGATAAGAAGGAATCACAGCCCGGTTTGGTGGGAAAGCCCGGAAAGGGGCGGCCGTGGACGGGGGAGGCGTAGGGGCATGGCCGACCGGAACGGGCTCCGGGCCGGGCAGGGAACGGTACGGTGGGGCGGCTGGGCATCTGGGGCTTGAGGAAAGAGGCGGTTGAGGGGAGGCGGTTCCGGGGGCGCAGGGCAGCCAATCATGGTGAGGCTTGCGGACACCGATAAGAGGGCTGCACGGGCAGGGGAGCGGAAATGCCTGATGGTACGGTTTCCCTAAAGGAAAGGCGCGGATACGGCGGGGAATCCCCTGCCATGAAGGTAGGAACGTGGAGGGGGAGGAGGCGGGGGGCGGCAAAGGGTGCCCCGCTATCCTAGAGAGGGAGGGAAAAAGGAGGGCGTGCCCGCACTGGGCTGTGCCGGGAGGCGGCCCGTCGTGCCTCCGAGGAGCCTTGCGCGGGCCGCATTCCGGGATATGTGTAGGTTGGCGGGGGCTGCAAAGGGGAGGGGAGGAACTCCTCCTGTGAGCCGGGATAGACGTGTGGCGGGTGCTTTCCCGCTGGAAGGGGCAGCCCTCAGACGACCCGCCCGAACCAGCGTACCCTCCCGTAGACACGGAAGGTTTCGAGATCCGGGCCTTCGACCACGATGTCGGAGAAATCGCGGTTTTCCGACTTGAGCAGCCAGCCGCGCGGGGTGCGCTGGACGCGCTTGACGAGCAGCTCCTCCCCGAAGCCCACGAGGAAGATGTCCCCGTCCCGCAGCTCCTTGACGGACTGATCGACGAGGATGGTGTCCTTATGGCGGATCATCGGCTCCATGCTGTGCCCGATGACGTCCAGCATGACGGATTCCTTGGCGTGGACGCCCACCCTGCGCAGGAAGTCGTCGCGGAAGGCATACATCCCCAGAACCTCGTCTGAAGTGATGAGCGACGACCCGGCCCCGGCTTGGGCCACGACCTTGGGGATCAGGGTATAGCCTTCCATCCGCTCGTCAGGGAATACGATTTTCCCGCCGAGCTGGGAAATCCAGTCCAGCAGTTTGTCGGCTCCGGGAGGCGATCCGCCCTTGAGCACACGGAAAAACGTCGAGGCCGGGGCTCCCACCGTCT